>ERZ761607.793-NODE-793-length-46491-cov-400.829787_pt1 | contig 46491 bp, 41 predicted proteins | sample MGYA00511164_ERZ761607 | MGnify/ENA primary metagenome ERZ761607 (study PRJEB28899, sample SAMN02445080) | bioreactor sludge metagenome | biome: EBPR sludge | place: Australia: Brisbane, Thorneside Wastewater Treatment Plant | collected 2011-06-22 ...
TCAGAACGGCTCGATCGGCGCGACTTCGTCGAACGTCGGAGCGGTTGCCGGATCGACTGGCGCACTCGGGGTCCGACGCTGGGCCTGACCGGCTGGCGCATCGTTTGCGGACGGACGAGCGCCGAGCATCTGCATCTCGCTGGCGACGATCTCGATGGTGTAGCGGTCCTGGCCCGCCTGGTCCTGTCACTTGCGGGTCTGGATGCGCCCCTCGATGTAGATCGGCGCGCCCTTGCGAAGGTAGTCGCCGACGACTTCGGCCAGGCGGCCGAAGAAGATCACCCGGTGCCATTCGGTGGCTTCCTTTCGCGCACCGGTGGACTTGTCGCGGCTGGTCTCGGTCGTGGCGAGCCGGATCGTGGCGATCGTCTCGCGGTTCGGGGTCGTACGAAGCTCGGGATCGGCGCCGAGATGGCCGATGAGCGTGACTCGGTTCAACGAGGGCATGGTGCCTCCTGATCGTGAAGGCAGGGATGCCGCCGTGTCCTGACGGGGCGACCCCGCCGGGGTTGGGAGAAGATGCTGTTTGTGAAGAAGGCCAGCTACCTTCACTTCGATCGGCCTAAGCGGAACGAGAGATGACTGATTCTCTGTCGTCGTCCCGATCGCCGGAGGACGAAAAGCACCGCGCGGGGTCGCATTTCGCAGGTTGCCGCCGCGACCCGATCGCTACGCTGCGGTTGGTCAACCCCACCGGAGACAGGCCATGGCGCAGAGGCAGCACAGCGCATCGACGCAGATTCCGTCGCTCAGGCAGGACAACAGCCGGCCATTCCTGACGCAGAAGGTGGTGCTGAGTTCGCTGCATGCGCAGCAGGTCTTCGACCGCGGCTATGAGATGTGCGCGAACGCGCTGTTCTCGCTGAGCGTGGTGCTGCGCTTCATCGGATCGGAAGCGCAGGCACAGGAAGTCGACGCCCTCGTCGATGCGTCGATCGACCAAAGCCTGGAGGAGCTGCGCCAGGAATCCCGGCGGCTCCGGGAAGTCGCCGAGAGCAACGGGATCGAAAACGCCATCGGCTACACCAGTGCCAAGACGGTGGAGGTGCAGATCACCTCGCCACGGGCAATCCGCTACCTGGCGATCATCCGCGAGTTCTACGGTATTCTGGCCCAGATGGATGCGCTCTGGCTGTCATCGGTCGTCACGGACACCCAGTACGCGCGCGGGGTGTACGAGTGGAAGCGGCGGATTCTCCGACTGGCGGGGTAAATCCGGCAGATCGCGACTCGGCCAGTGCTCGCAGCGCGGCGGAAGGAGGCGGGGGCGACGGGGGGTGAAGCAGGTGAGACTCTGGCCTCAGGAACTGGCGAGCTAGCGACAGAAACTTTCACATTGGACGTCTCCCGAGGCGAGTAGAATCGCTGTTCAGGACGATCGCAGGGGAGCTGTGAGCAGGCCGACAGAAGCGGACTCGAGTGCTGCCGCGGCGCCCGCCGTCTCATGGAAGCGCCGAGCGATTCCTGAAAGTCCAAACTCAAGACCGTGCCAACTGCCGACCCACGTGGCGACGCTGGCCACGTAACAAGTGACCCAAGACACACCGCAGTCACATGCGTCGAAGGCGTCACACGAAAGCCAGCGCCGACACAATGCTGGTATTCTTGCTGGTACCATCAGATCCGATCGTTGTTTTTCTATAGCTTTATCAATATGTTGACATATTGATCGATGATTGAGTGGAGTAGCTTTTCGAGATCTATCGGGGTCTAAGGCGATGGGACGCAAAGGTGGGACGCGTTTCGTGGCTCTGCGCGGGCAAGGGAACGAAAGGGCAGAGAAGGAGACAACTTGCCTGTCGTTGAGCCATTGAACTACATCATCAACGGCGACGCTCTCCGAGTGTCGATCCAGCCGTGGCGACCGTCGGAGATAGCCGGCCTTGGCGACCTGCGTTCCCGAGCCGTACAGAGTCCACGGCCACTGGGTACTCAAGGCCCGCAATCCGTTGGACAGCGGTCGCACAAACGAGCACGTTGGCCGGCAACACCCGGCCAGAGCAGTCGTCCAAGGGGGCTGGCCGGACGCGCGGAAGAGGCTGACTGCCGCCGTTCAACTTTGGCCGGTCTCCAGCCGCAGGCGACCCATGATGAGCGCGCGGCACCAGCCGAGCGAACGTCAGCAAGGTGCAGTTCGGCGGACATTGCGCTGAAGCTCTTTGGCGGCGGCAGCCAGCCAAGCCGGTTCTCCATGACCGCCTCCTTTCGGCACAGCTACTCGCACACGAAGTCGAAGCATGATGTTCGACACGAACATGCACAATACCCGGCGGGCACGCGGATGCCGCGCGATTCCTTCGCCGGTGCGAGTGGCTTCCTGCAAGCATGACCCAATCGTTGGCAGATGAAAGTTGCGCCTCGTTCGTCCACGACCTGTGGCAGTGGGTCGTCGCGGGCGCGAGGCTGGTACGGTTCGCCATCGGCATCACTTGCCTGGCGTCCTTGCCTGCCGCCCACGCCGCCGACGCTGCGCGACCGGTACAGGTCCTGATCATCAACTCGTTCAGCCGGGAGAACTCGCCCTACGAAGTCTTCGCAGCGCACTTCCGGCGCGATCTCGCCCAGCGCCTGAAGACTCCGGTGGCCTTCTACGACACGTCCCTCGACGGCGCCAGATTCGAGCCAGCCAGGGACTCCGATGCCTTCGTGGCGTTTCTGCGCACCCGCTTCGGGACGGACCCGCCGGATCTCGTGGTCCCGATCGGTCCTCCGGCGGCACGGTTTTACGGCTTGAACCGCGGCCGGCTGTTTCCGGGCACACCCATGATGCTCGCCGTTCCCGAAGAGCGCGTCATGCGGGGCATCGAACTCGGGCCGCGCGATGCCGGGACAGTGATCTCCCTGGACGTTCCCCGCCTGTTCGCCCATATCCTTGAGGTGCTGCCCGCGACGACGACGATCGCCGTGGTGAGCGGCGATTCGCCGATCGAGCGCTTCTGGGTGAATGTCGTGCGTCAGGAGACGCAGACCCTCAGCGAGCGCGCGAGGATCGACTACCTGAACAAGCTGTCACTCGGCGAAATCGAGAAGCGCGTAGCCAGCCTGCCCGCGAACTCGGCGATCCTCTTCGTCCAGATGTACGTCGACGGCGCCGGCGTCTCGCAGGACCACGACCTTGCGCTGACCCGCATACGCGCTGCCGCCGCAGCGCCGGTGTTCGGCCTTTTCGGCAGCCAGCTCGGCAAGGGCATCGTCGGGGGGCCACTGATGTCCGAAGTGGCGGCGGCGTCGAAGACGGCAGACCTGGCCCGCGCCGTGCTGGCCGGCGAAGGCGGCGCCAAGCCGACGGTTGTCCGTTTGGAACTCGCGGCGCCGGCGTACGACTGGCGCGAGCTGCAACGATGGCGGATCCGGGAGAGCAACCTGCCGGATGGAAGTACGGTCCTCTTCCGTCAGCCGACGCTGTGGGATGAGCACCGATGGGCCATCGTGACGGGCGCCGCCGCGTTGCTGCTGCAATCGGCCCTGCTGGTGGCACTGCTCGTCCAGCGATCGCGCCGGCGGCGTGCCGAGAACGAAGCCCGGCGCCTGAGCGGCCGCATCCTGACGGCGCACGAGGACGAACGTCGCAAGCTCGCCCGCGAGTTGCACGACGACTTCACGCCGCGGCTTGCGCGTCTGGCCATCGATGCGGCACGCCTTCAGCCGGTGACGGCAGGTCCGGATTCGGCCGGGGGCGCTGCCATGCACGAGGAACTCTCCAGGCTGAGCCAGGATGTGCATGGCCTGGCCTATCGACTTCACCCGACCGTTCTCGAGGATCTCGGGCTCGGCGATGCGCTGCACTCGGAATGCGAGCGTGTAAGCAAGGGCCAGGGGCTGGCCGTCGACCGGCATATCGACGCCCTGTCCACAGGCATTGCGCCGGCCGTGACGGTGTGCCTCTTCCGCGTCGCGCAAGAGGCACTGCGAAACATCGTCCGACACGCTGGCGCGCACTCGGCGCGTGTGTCGCTCGCGCCGAAGGACGGCGGGATCCAACTGCTCGTCACCGACGACGGGGTCGGCTTCGAGCCAAGGATTGGCCACAGCGCCGGATTGGGCATCGCCAGCATGCGCGAGCGCGTGCGAGAGGTCGGTGGCAAGTTCAGCATCCGCAGCGAACCGGGCGCGGGAACGACCGTGCAGGCATGGGCTCCCCTCGCAGGACAGAACGGATGAGCAACCGGCCGCGGGTCTTGCTCGCTGACGATCATCGGATGTTCGCGGAGGGCCTGCGGACGCTGCTCGGCGAGGAGTTTGAACTGGTCGACATCGTTGCGGACGGCGTGGCGATGCTGGAGGCGGCGCAGCGGCTGCGACCGGATGTCATCGTCGCCGACATCACGATGCCGCGCCTCAACGGCATCGACGCACTGACGCAGTTGCGAGCGGTACTGCCCGATGTGCGGGTTGTCTTCCTGACGATGCACCACGATGCCGCCTATGCGCGCAGGGCGCTGGCCGCCGGAGCATTTGGGTTCGTGCTCAAGCACTCGGCAGTCCAGGAACTGGTTCTTGCCCTGCGCTCTGCGCTGGAGGGGCACATCTTCGTCGCGCCCCTCCTTGGCGCCGATGTGCTGGCGGGCGACCAGACCAACCCGGCTCGACGCACCGACCCGTTCCGCGCACTCACGCCACGGCAGCGGGAGGTCCTGCAACTGCTCGCCGACGGCAAGTCGGTCAAGCAGGTCGCGTCCAGTCTCTCCATCTCTACCCGCACCGTCGAATTCCACAAGTACACGATGATGGAGACGGTGGGCGCCAAGGGCATGGCCGACCTGGTCCGCATCGCGATCAGGCACGGTCTCGTAAGCGACTAGACCTTTCCCAGGTGTGGCTTCCATAGCGTGAGCCGCGCCCTCGTAAATTTGCGAGGAGCTTTCCTGGCGGCCCTTCGGCACACTGTATGAGTTGCCGAGGCGCATGGCGACTGCACGATCCCGACAGATTGCGCCCTGGCGGAAGGCTATGGATTCCAGGAAACGACTCATCGGTGTTGATTGGCAACCATTGTCGGTGCGCCCTCGCGGCTACCCGGCAAGGCGTGGGCACGGCTTGCCGCCGAAGCCGTGCAAAGGTATGCGTCGATCCACGCGTCGTTTCCCGACCAAGCAGGAAAGACCGAGTACCCGTCTGGTAGTGGCGGGCCGAGCCCGCGCGGCCGGGGGGCCCTGCTGGCTGGTATGCACAAGCCGCCTGAATCTCGAGAGTCGGGTTCGGCTGGCGAATCGCCGGGGAAGCTGAACTTGCACACTGGACTCTGCGCGCTTCTGGGGAATCGCCACGATGCGTTGAACGAGGGCTTGCGCGGTCTGCTCGAGACCATGTTCGATGCAGTCTTCACCGCGGGCGACGGAGCGTCGATGCTGGAGGGGGCTGAGCGTCTTCGACCCGATGTCATCGTCGCCGACCTGGCGCTGGTGCAGAGCGACTGCCTCGACCTGATTCGCAGACTTCGAGCCAAGGCAGATGAAGCGCAGTTGATCGTGATCACTTCCCACGAGGACTCCAACGTCGAAACGGCAGTTCGGGCGGCCGGTGCGGACTGCGTGATCGTCAAGCGAGCGATTGCGACCGATCTTTTGCGGGCGATCGACCACATGCGGGCCTGTCGCACGCTTCATTCGCCAGCCGAATCGCCGAACGTGCTCGGCCGGTCGTGCGCGCGCTCTTCTTCGACCCCAGGAAGGAACAAGAGATGATCACGAGCAATTCCAGAGCTCTGCGGATGGCCGCGGCTCTTGTCGCGGCGCTTGCACTGCTGCCAAGCCAGGCGCAGGAAGCCCGGCTCGACGAGACCAAAGCCACCGCCGAGGAAGCCTACCTGTACGGGTTCCCGATGATCGTCGGCTACGCCGCCTTGTACAAGTTCTTCATCGACCGCGACTCGGGACAGTTCAAGGCGCCGATCAACACTCTCAGCAACGAGGCACGCGTCTTCACGCCGAAAGACACGGCGATAAGCACCCCCAACAGCGATACGCCGTACTCGATGGCGATGCTGGACCTGCGCGCCGAGCCGATGGTGCTCTGCATGCCGGAGATCGAGAAGGCGCGCTATTACGACGTGCAGCTCATCGATCTCTACACCAACAACTATGGCTACATCGGCAGCCGCGCCACCGGCAACGGCGCGGGTTGCTACCTCGTCAGCGGACCGCAATGGCAGGGGGAACAGTCGCCTGGAATCGCCAGCTCATTCCGCAGCGAGACGCAGTTCAGCCTCGTCATCTACCGCACGCAGCTCTTCAGCCCCGCCGACATGGACAATGTCAAGAAGGTCCAGGCGGGCTACAAGCTGCAGCCGCTGTCGGCGTTCCTCGGCAAGCCCGCGCCGCCCGCCGCACCGGCGATCGACTGGCCGAAGTTGACGCCGGAAATGTTCACGACCGGCTTCGCCGCGTACCTCGACTTTCTGCTGCAGTTCGGCCCGCCGGTCGGTACCGCGGCGGTCGAAAAGCCGTTGCGCGAGAAGTTCGCCGCGATCGGCATTGGCGCGGACCGGAGCGTTCAGCCGAAGACACTCTCGCCGGAGGTGAAGGCGGCGATCGACGAAGGGGTCAAGGCCGCATTCGCGAAGATCGCCGCAACCGCTGACGGCGTGGGTACCACGGTCAACGGCTGGCAGATCGGGTCCGCCGCCGGCAGCCGCGAATTCTACAAGGGCAACTGGGCTTTGCGCGCCGCCGCCGCCAAGCTCGGCATCTACGGCAACAGCGAGGCCGAAGCCGTCTATCCGTTCACGCGCAGCGACGCCAACGGCATCGTCCTCGACGGCAGCAAGCACACCTACCAGATGACCTTTGCGCCCGGTCAGCTTCCTCCGGTCAATGCGTTCTGGTCGATCACGATGTACGACGGCCGCACGCAGTTGCTGATCGACAACCCGATCAACCGCTACCTCGTCAATTCGCCGATGCTCCGGGATATGAAGAAGAATCCGGACGGCTCGCTCACGCTCTTCATCCAGCGCGACTCGCCGGGCACGGACAAGGAATCAAACTGGCTGCCGGCGCCCGACGGCCCGATGTTCGTCGTGATGCGCCTGTATTGGCCGAAGGACGATGCACCCTCGGTCTACCCACTGGGCAAAGGAACCTGGAAACCGCCGGCCATCGTGCCGGTGCGCAACCTCAACGCGCTGGCCGTGACGCGCTTCGGTGACAAGTCGCTGGAGAACATCGTGCGCACGGACGAGCGCTACGGCCACGACGGCGTGTTCCAGGGTCCGCGTGGGTGGGCCTATTGGAGTCATCTCGAATACCCGAAGCCGATCCAGGACCCGAACCTCTGGCCCGACACGCAGTCGACCTACTTTCTCGGGCGCCTCGAACTGCCCGCGGGCAGCGTCATGACGATGGACTTCAGCTACCCGCAAGCCCGCTACTTCCAGTTGGCGCTTTACCGCTGGGAACGCAACACGTTCGTCGCCGCCGACGCGATCTCCGGGCCCGAGATCGAGCCAGAGCCAGGGTCCACGAACCCCTTCCGTGTCGGCGCAAATCGACTCGCCGAGCGGCGCGACTTCAAGCTCAGGATCGTTGCCGATGACGCCCCAGTGGCACCGAACAAGCGTGCACAGAACACGGTCTATGCAGGCAAAGGCGGCGGCCAGATCGAGGGTGTGATCCGCATCTACCTGGCGGACCAGGGCCGCGACGGCGCCGGATGGGGGCCGGCGGATGCGTCTTATGGAAGCCGCGGATTCCCGACGTACTCGGCGACGCTTGCCGACGGGACGAAGCTGACGGCAACGGATGTCGTCAAACGGATGGCGCGGCCCATGACCGGCGCCACGAAGCAGCCGGTAACGGACGAGCAGTGGGAGGAGATCGTGAACGCGAAGACCAACGATCCGACGCTCGACCCGGCGACCGCGCCTGCGCGCAAGGATCCCAAGTGGGAGAAGTTCTGGACGCTGCGGTACTCCGTGGTCGGTGCGTTCAAGTCGCCCGAGGAGCGCGCCAAGATTCCGTTTGCGGGCGCGATGGAGGGCGGCGGCGATCCCTCGACCCAGTACCTCGTCACCTACCTTTCGCGCAGGTTCGGCCCGGTGTACGTGATGCGCGGCAAGATGCCCACCTTCCCGAATACCTACGCCGGAGCGGGCGGCAGGGGCCTCGAAGTGATGCCCGATGCGCAGACCCAGTATTGGTCGCTCGTCAGTTGCGAGGCCGCGCCGTCCGGACAGATCGTCGACGGCCTGACCGACATGCAGGTTCCGCTGGATGCCGACCGCAATTACACGATCGTGGTCAGCCGCAAGGAAGACCGCCCGAACAACGCGACGCTGGCGAACGGCGTCGCGTGGATGGAGTGGAGCCCGCGTGGCGAGGGGATCGACGGGCCGAAGAACCGCCCGGACTTCGGCATGTTGATGCTGCGCATCATGGCGAACAACCCAAGCTGGACGCAGAGCCCCGACAGGGTGACCAAGCCCGGCATGGAAGAGGCCGTCATGGGCCCGTATCTGCCCCAGGGCGAGTACACGACCAAGGCGGCGTTCGAGGCGAGTGGACTGAAGAAGTAGTGGCTGGCAGAGCACTGTGCCAAGCAACAAGCAAGGGAAACATTCAAATGACCAAATCCGGAATCTTCAAGCTCGTTGGGCTCGTTGCATTTGTCCTGCTGGCAGTTGCGGCCTACCGGCTGTTGGGTACGGCGGTCGAGCCGAAGATCGAGCACCGCATCGGCGAGATCGGCCTCACGCCGAACGAAATCGCAGCGAACGGGCCACTGCCTGGCGATGTAAGCCAGTACGCGAAGGAACTGGCCTGCGCGCAGAGTTTGTCCACGCCAGGTTATTACCCGTCGATCAACGGCGCGGAGATCGCCGATGCCCAGCGCAGCGGGATGTTCCCCTGCGCCACGTTCACTGGCAGCTTCGACGGACCGAACAAGGTTTTCGCGTGGCGCAGCGCCGTGGAATACGACACAACGTCGTACATCAACAACCGCCGCCCCGGCGAGCTGCTCATCTCGGGGGGTCAGGCGCCTCCCCCCAAGGGCGCGATTCCGGCGGGGCCCTTCATCGCCAAGGCCGATGCCACCACGGGCCGCGAGATTTGGCGCACCTACCTCGACAACGGCAACGTGTCGGGCGCGTGGATTGCCAATACCAATCTCAACATCCTGCCGAACGGCCGGATCGTCACCGCGTGGCAGAACAAGGTCGCCTTGCTCGACGGCGACACTGGCCTGCTCCTGAGGCAGGCCACGCTGCCCACCGGTCCGACGCCCGCCGTCGACGCGAGCTACAAGCACCTGACGATCGCGCCTGACGGCACGCTGATCCTGAAGGACCAGACGCGGCCAAGCGGCTGCAAGCTTCAGGGCACGATGGCCATCATCCAGTGCAACGAGCCGGGCATGAAGCAGGGCAATTCGAACGTGGTCGCCGTGCACCCCGACACGCTCGAAGTTCTCGACAGCATCGCGCTGCCCGAGCCGGCGACGGTGCCGCACGTCATCACAATGTTCGAGGACAGGGTCGCGATCTACATCGGCGTGAACAGCGGGGCGCTGCGCTACTTCTGGGACCCGCAGACGAAGAAGCTGTCGCAGGACACGAGCTGGGTGGTCAAGCCCATGAAGGAGGGCCAGACCACGTCCGATGCGCCGAGCATCCTCGGCGACTGGATCGTGCTGCAGACGAACGGCCTTGGCAGCGAGACGGTGGCATCGAGCATCGTGGCGGTGCACCAGAACGATCCGAAGCGCACGCAGGTGATCTTCCCGTTCGGCGAACTGAAGAAGGGCGAGTGGAGCTGGGCGCCGCCCAAGCCGCAGACCGATCCCGAGAACAGCATGATCTACTCGGCGGACATGGGCGTGGGCAAGGTCGCAGGCATCAAGATCGACCAGGCCACCGGCGAGTTGAAGACGGTGTGGGTCGTCGACAACACCACCAACGCCTTCCAGCCGCTGATCGGCCCCAAGGAAAGGCGCGTGATGCTGCTGTCGAACGCCAGGAAGAACGTCGAGCAGGAGCCGATCAAGCTCGCGCTGTTCACCGGCAACTACAAGGAACAGGTGACCTGGCGCGACGCGGCTACCGGCCGCATCATCGCGGCGTCGGACTTCTTCGAGCCCCTCTCGATCGGCGCGCTGATCACGCCGGGCTTCGGTGGGCGCGTGTATTTCCCGACCGGCAAGGCTTTCATCGTCCTGCAGGTCATGCCGGCCGCTGCGCCACCGGCGAGCAAGTGACGCATGACTTCGAAGCGGCCTTCATGGGCATCACCGCTCGCGCCACGACTTCGCCATGCTGGCGAGGTTCGGGGCTGAGGGGCCTTCCAGCGACTCAGGTCAGCCACCCACGGCGCGCAAATGCGCGTCTACCCCATAAAGGAAGAAGCCATGAAATCAACCAGCAAGCTGCTCAGCGCCATTGCTCTGGGCGCGGCGATGGCCCAGCCCATCCATGCCCAGACAGCTGCCGCCAAGCCGGCGCAGGTGATGGACGTCGAAGGCATGTCCAAGCTGGTCAAGGTGACTGCGGTCGTGCAGGCGGTGGACCAGAAGAGAAGAACGGCGTCGTCCCGCTGACCGGTCCGGAAGGCAACACATTCTCGGTGCTGGTCGATCCGGCCGTGAAAAACCTGCCGCAGGTCAAGGCCGGCGATTCGCTAGTGGTGGCGTATTACGGATCGCTGGCGCTGGACTTCCAGAAGGGCGACGGCATTTGCATGGCGACCACGTTCGACGACTCGGCGCGCGCCAAGGCGGGCAACAAGCCCGGTGACGGTGCGCGGCCCCTACGGCCACTTCACGGAGGTGCGGCTGAAGTACCCGGCGTTGCTCAGCGGCGTGCAGGTGGGTGGCCAGATGAAGCTGACCTACACCCAGGCGCTGGCGGAGCTGTGCCTGCCGGTGCGGGCCGAGATGTCGGCCGGGGAACTGGCCAAGATGGCGCAGAACCCGGTGGGCAACCTGGCCAGTGTGCCCTTTCGGAACAACACCAACTTCAACACCGCGCCGTTGTCGGGCACGCAGAACATCCTGAACATCCAGCCGGTGATCCGGATCGACGTCAAAAAGGACTGGAACATCACCACCCGCACGATCATGCCGCTGATCTGGCAGCCGGCGTCCGTGCCCGGCCAGGGCAACACCTTCGGCCTGGGCAACATCCAGCTCTCGGCCTTCCTGTCGCCGTCCGAGTCCGGCCCCGGCGGACTGATCCGGGGCGCCGGCGCGATCGTGCAGATGCCGACCAACACCGACGACGTGCTGGGCAACAAGAACTGGGGCCTGAGGCCGACCGCGGTCGTGTTGAAGCTGGAGAAGGGCAGCCCCTGGGTCTACGGCGCGCTTTTCAACAACATCTGGTCGTTGTCCAGCGACAAGCAGGGCGGGCGCTACAACAACTTCCTGCTGCAGCCATTCCTGAACTACAACTTCCCCGGCGGGCTGTACCTGACGACCTCGCCGATCATCACCGCCAACTGGGAGGCCGCCAGCGACCAGCGCTGGACGCTGCCGATCGGCGGCGGCATCGGCAAGATCTTCCATCTGGGCAAGCTGCCGGTGAACACGCAGCTCAGCGGCTACTACAACGTCGTGCATCCTGACGAAGACCCCAACTGGCAGCTGCGGCTGCAAGTGCAGTTCATGTTCCCGAAGTGAGTGTCTAGCTCTTTCTATTTTCAACACGCTTCAAGAGGATTCAGCCATGGGACAGCGCATCAACACCCGGTTCGTGAACTGCCTGCTCGCCATCGGCCTATCCGGGCTCGCGTCCGTCGCGGCCCAGGCGCAAGCCGCAAACGACAAGTGGCAATGGGAACTTGGCATCTACGGCTGGTTCCCGGCGATCGGGGGCACCACTTCGTTCCCGAGCGGCGCCAGCGCGAGCATCGACGTCAGCGCGCGCGACGTGATCGACTCGCTGAAGATGACCTTGATGGGCCAGATCGAAGCCCGCAAAGGCCAGTGGGGCGTCTGGAGCGACCTGGTCTATGCCGACCTCGGCGGCTCGAAGGACGGTTCGCGCGACTTCACCGTGGGCGGCCATCCCGTCGGCGCGTCCGCCCGCCTCGGTTTGGACGTGAAGTCGACGGTATGGTCGCTGGCTGGCATCTACAATCTAACCTCGACGCCCGACAACACGACCGACCTGCTGTTCGGCGCCCGCATGCTGAACATGACGCAGACGCTGAACTGGTCGCTGGCCAGCAGCATCCCCGAGTTGCCGACGCGCAGCGGCGAGGCCAGTGTCGACGGCACCAACTGGGACGCCATCGTCGGCCTCAAGGGCCGCTACTACTTCGGCGCCGAGCGCAAGTGGTTCCTGCCGTACTACGTCGATCTCGGCAGCGGCCAGTCCAAGCTCACATGGCAGATCAACGCCGGCGTGGGCTACACGTTCGACTGGGGTTCGGTGCTCGCCACCTGGCGTTACCTGGACTACAACTTCAAGTCGGGCGATGCGCTGCAGAGCATGACCATGAATGGCGCGCTCATCGGCGTGGCGCTTCAGTTCTGACGGAATGGCAAGACCGCCCGCTTTTCTTCAACTCGTATCGACCTGAGAACTCACCATGATCAAGCAGATCGCCATCGCTACCGTCGCTCTTGCTGCCGGCGTCGCCATCGCGCAGCAGTTTCCGATGCTCGACAACGTCGCCAACAAGGTAGTGCAGAAGTACCAGGGCATGAGCTGCGAGCAGCTCTGGGCACAGAAAGCGCAGCCCAAGTCGGCCGAGGAGCAGCGCGTCATCGGTCTCCTCAAGAGCGATCCCGCGATGCGCACCGAGTTCCTGAACCGCGTCGCCGGGCCGATCACGAACAAGATGTTCGAATGCGGCATGATTCCCTGAAGGCCCGCCATGAACTCCATCCCTAAAGCGCCGAGTGCCGGCCGCTGGGCGCTGATGTTCGTCAGCGCCGCCCTGCTGAACACGGGGGCCTTGGCCCAAGGCAGCCCGGGCACGGCGGCCGCGCCGGCCAAGCCGGCGGCCAGTGCGCCGGCGGCGAAGACTTCCTGAGGAGCCGACGATGATCCGCACCCCCGCCCGACTCGCCCTGGCCGTCGTCGCCACCCTGGCAGCCGGACAGGCCCTGGCATGGGCCAGTGCCAACCGCTTCGGCGGCAGCACCTCGCACAGCTTCGGCTCGACCAGCCACGACAACCGCTTCGGCGGCAGCAGCACGCACACTGCCGGCGAGGGCAGCGAGCACACCAGCACCTACGGCGGCAGCACCGCGCACGGCGAATACGGCGGCACCGAGCACACCAACGTCTATGGCGGCAGCACGGCCGGGGCCTACGGTGCCGGCGCGACGCACAGCACCTACTACGGCGCGACGGCCTACCGACCGCCGGCCCACGGCGCCTACCCAGGCTATCACCCGCCGGTCTACGTGCCGACCTACACCAGCGGCTGCTACGGCTGCGCGGCGGCGGCCGGCGCGGTGGTCGGCATGGCCACCGGCGCCGCAATCGCCTCGGCCAACACCGCCGCGGCCACGTCCAGCGCCTACTCGGCGGGCGTCGCCGCAGGCACGGCCAGCAGCGGGGCTGCGTACTCGTCGGGCTATGCCGCCGGTACGGCGGCCGCCACCGCGCCGCCGCCTGGCACGACCGTGACCACGACGACCACGAGCTACGCCTTGGGCGTCAGCCATGCCGCGCTGCCCGCCGGGTCGATGGCGGTGACGAAGAACGGCGCCACGTACTACCTGAGCGGCAACACCTGGTTCCAGCCGATGTACGGCGCCAATGGCGTGCACTGCCAAGTGGTCGCGGCACCGTGAGCGTGGCATCCCGGCAAGGCGACTGCGACGCGTTCTCCGGCATGCCTCGGGCGCTCGCCCATGGTGCAGCGCCGGCAGAAGTACAAGGTGCTGCTCGCACTGCTGCTGGTGTCGATCGCAATCCAGGCCTATGGTCTGCACACGGGCTTCGTCGGCGTGCTGTCGGACGTGTTCCGCACCGTGCTGTCGGCGACGATCTATCGCGTCGTCGTCCGCGGTACGGGCGAGCGCGTGCCGGCTGCGCTGCTGCTTTTGGCGACCGTCTTCATCGGCTGGGCGCGGCACTTCACCGGCGGCAGCGACGGCGGCGCGCTGGCGCTGGCGTTCAACGTGCTGTCCTCACTGTTTCTCTGGGCCGCCGTGACACTGGTCCTGCGCGATCTGTTCCGCACGCCCGAGGCCGGCGCCGGCATAGTGCTGGGCGCGATCTGCGGCTACCTGATCGCGGCCGACGCGTGGACGGGCATCAACAGCTGCGCCTTCCTGCTGGCGCCGCACTCCTTCGCCTTCGACCCCGGCGTGTGGGAGATGTTGGGGCACTGGCATGCGAGGCTCGCGCTGTTCTGCCATTAAAGCTTCGCCCAGATAACGTGTTCGGCTACTCCGACATTACGCCGGTGCGCGCGCCGGCTACCACGCTGAGCCTGATCGTCGCCCTGTTCGGCCTGTTCTACACTGCGATCGTGGTTTCGCAGTTCGTCGGTCTGGTGCAATTTGCGTCGCGCGACAGCGCGTGACCGGAAGTGTGCGTGAACAACCATGGCCTGCCAGCAACCCCCTATCCCCGGACCATCATGACGAACCAACGATTCCTGTGTGCAACTGCATCCGCTGCGCTGCTCGGCCTCGCCGGCTGCGCCAGCCGCCCGGTCAACCCGCCGATCACGCAGGTCGATCCGAACGGCGGCTACACCTTCCAGACGCGCCAGAAGCACTTCAAGAGTCAGGACACTCTGGTCGTACTTGCCTTCTCCGGCGGTGGCACACGTGCTGCCGCTTTCTCGTATGGGGTGCTGGAGTTCCTGCGGCGCACCGAGGTCGTGGCAGCGAATGGCGCCAAGCTTCGCCTGATCGACGCAGTGGACATGATCACCGGCGTCTCGGGCGGCAGCTTCACTGCGCTCGCTTATGGTCTGTACGGCGACAAGTTGTTCACCGACTACGAGCACCGCTTCCTCAAGCGTGACGTGCAGGGTGAACTGATCGCTCGTGCCATCAGTCCCAAGTACTGGCCCGACTACATCGGCGGCACGGCCGGGCGCTCGGAACTCGCGGCGAATTACTACGACGAGATCCTGTTCAACGGCGCGACCTTCGGCGACCTCGACCGCAGCGATGGCCCCTACATCGTGGCGTCGGCCACCGACATCTCGACCGGCAGCCGCGTCCCCTTCAACCAGAGTGTCTTCAACCTGATGTGCTCGGATCTCAATGCCGTGCGGCTGTCCCGCGCTGCCGCCGCATCGTCGGCTGTCCCGGTCGTATTGTCCACCGTCACCATCGACAACTATGGTGGCAGCTGCAGCTTCGATGTGCCACCCTGGGTCAAGTTGTTCACTCAATCCGACGATCCACCGCGGCCTGCAGCCCGTGCGATACGCGAGCTGAATGAAGGCCGTGGCCTTGCCGACGGCGTGAAACGGCCGTACGTCCACCTGGTGGACGGCGGCATTTCCGACAACGTGGGCATGCGCGGCGTGCTCGATGCGCTGCAACTGCTCGAAGCCTTGCACGCTGCCGGCATCCCGACGCCGCTCGACCACGTGAAGAGAATCGTCGTGATCGTCGTCAACTCGTTGTCGTCGCCCCCGACCGCGTGGGATACCTCGGAACAGGGGCCCGGCGTGGTGGATGTGTTGCTCAAGTCCAGTGGCGTGCCGATCGATCACTACTCGTATGAGGCGGTCGAGTTGCTGAAGGATATCTCGGCGCGGTGGGAGACGGCCCGGCGTCTGCGCGAGCTGGCAGGGTGCGACGTCAACACGGACGCTCCGGTCTGCGCCGCCATACGCGTGCCGCAAGCGAAGATCTACGCCATCGACGTGTCGTTCCCAGCGCTGCAGGACAAGGCCGAGCGCGACTACCTGAACCAGCAACCAACGACCTTCGTGCTACCGCCCGAGGCCGTGGATCGCCTGCGCGCCGCGGCAGGGACGATCATCGCCGCGTCGCCCGAGTTCCAGCGAATGCTGAAGGATGCCGGCGTCAAGGTCGTCGGCGCTCCGACCGGCGCCCCATGAGGAGTCTTTGGCGCGCGCCGCATTCGATGCTCGCCGCTGCCGCGCTCGGGCTGGTCTGTGTTCCGGAGGCAGGCGCGCAGACGATGGAGCCGCTGTCGTACACCAATGTGCCGATCGGGCTGAACTTCCTGATCGTGGGCACCACCCACCAATGGGGCAGCGTCCTGGTCGACCCGACCTTGCCCGTCGAGGACGTCAAGGCATCGGTCAATACCTCCACGCTGGCCTACATGCGGGTCTTCGACTTCTGGGGGTAGCCCGGAAGCCTCGCGATGGTGGTGCCCAACGCTTGGCCCGCGGCCAGCGGCCAGGTGTTCGACCAGTGCCGAAGCATCAGTCGTACCGGGCTCGCGGACATCACGGTGCGCCTGTCGGTCAACCTGTTTGGCGCACCGGCGCTTTCGCTGCCGGGGTTCGCCAAGTACCAGCCAGACACCATCGTCGGCGTCAGGCTCATGGTGGCCGGGCCGATCGGGCACCTGCTCATCCACATGCTGCGGGCCACGAGGACTTCTCGGCAGTCGGCATTTCCATCGTCGCCCATCATCGACTACAGCTAGAGGCAGCCCTCGCGGAGCTGCGGTCAGGAAGCGAACATGCATCGGAGTGGGGTACATTTTGGGGTATGAGTAGCCAGAGAGGACCTCTATCCATATATTTCTATGATGTTTTTGACCTCTATTCGATTCCTGTCGAGCTACTTTCCGGCAGATCGGGACCAACTGCATCATCGGCCACTCGGCGGCGCTCGCGGATCGCTCCGCTCGGGCTCGAGCCGATGCCCGGCCAACATGGTCCGCACCACCGGAAACAGAGCGAACACGATCTGACCGGCCAGCCCCAGCAGATGCGCCGTCTCCGAATAGAGCGCCAGATGCGCCGGAAGCGTGCGCTTCGCAAGCAGAACGGAGAGCGACAGCTCGGCAATCATCAGCAGCACAAAGGCACAAGCGCCGGTCACGACCGCCTCGCCCGGAGAAAGCGGTGACCGCCGCAGGATGCGTCCGCAGATCAGCCAGGAAGCCCCGAGCATGATCGGAAGCTCGACGAGCACCGCCGCGGTTTCGCCAACGCGCGGCACCAGCAGCAGGGTGCGCAAGACGCCGAGAACAAAGCCGACGGCGAAAGCCGCGGCAAAATAGTGGCAGCCGGCTCGCAGCGCCTTCGTCATGGCTTACTCACGCCGCGACGATCACATCCCTGACCGGGCGGCGCAGGGAACGGGGCATCGCCGCAGCATGGCCGTAACGGAGCAGCAGATCGACACGGCGATCGCCCACCCCCAGCAACGCTCCGAGCTGGCGACGTATGGGCGCTACTTCCAGCGGCTGATTCAGATGTGCATGGCGAATGCCGAGCGCGGTCGCCTGCAAGGCAAAGCGTTGATAGCTGCGACCGGCCTGAACCCAGTGCGCGCTATCGTCGAGGTCGGCAACAAAGACCGCCAACCCGGCACTCGAGCGGACCTGCCGGGCGTGACGCTCCCTTTCTGCGGCCGGCTTGAAGAAGGCGGCGAACAGGAGGGAGCCGAGCCAGGTGGGCAGCGTCGGAATACCCGAACACGCGACATACAGGCCGTCGCCGCTGTCGACCGCCGCTCCGGCATTGAAGCGCAGCCAGGAGCGCAGCTCCGCGACGAAAGCGGGGTCGGAAGCCTGCAGCGCCGTAGCCAGCAGTATCAGCTCAAGCACCTGTTCGACGCGCACCAGATCCTCGATCAGCAGCAACTCGCATCCGTCGACTCGTGCCGCTTTTTGCAACAGCATCCGGTCCGCCGTGCCAATGGCGCGGCCGTCATAGTCGCACCGGGTGCACTGCCGGTCGGGAATGGCGTCGAACAGGGCATCACGCGTGGCGCCGACCACCCCTGCCGCCACCTGGACTCGCCCTGCGCCCGACGGATCGAAGGCGATTTCGCTCGATCTCCCGGCCGCCCGCGTCGCCAGCATCAGGTTTTCGGCGGCGCAGCCGAGCGAGGCGAAGAGATGATGGGCGTCGCCATCGACCACCGGCAGCGAGCGGCTGAAGTCCGGCGAGATCAGAACGCCGACGGGCGTGTGCTGGAAAAGCCAGGGCTGGGCGTTATGGCTGTTCGCCGCAAGAGTCGCGTAGTGGACGAGATCGGCGAACTCCAGGCTGCCGGTGGTCGAGCGATGCGACCACAACGTGGCCGCCGCGGCGTCATGATCCGGACCGCGCGTCAGCCAACGAATTCCTGCGCCAGCAGCCACCGCAACCCCGGCGCCGGCAAGGAGGGTTCGATGCTTCATGCTGATCACCCCCGGAAGAAAGTCCCTTGGCTGACCGAGCATGCGCGCCTTTCCGGAACTGGCTGTTGACGACCGTCAATGACGCCGTGAATCGTGGCATCCTTGAACCAAGGTCGCCGGAACGGCGAACCAACAGGCACCTCTTGACCCCCGGTACCCGACAGCCATGCAGCCCGACACGAATTCCTGTCCCGATCCTTTTTCCCTGCCCATGAACGACCTGGCCGAGGCACAGACGCTCGTTCGTGCGATCGAATCCTTGCTCGGCCATCGGAGCCTCAGCCTGCGCCCGCCGCCACCCGTGCCGACCACCTGCTGTGGTCGGGGCTGCGCCGGTTGTGTCTGGCAAGGATACTACGCAGCGCTCCGGTATTGGCGGGACCAGGCCCGGGCGCTGCTGAGCACGCGCGGCGATGGTCGCGAGGATGAAACCACGGCAGCCGAAGAAGCGCAGACCATTTCGCCACCAGAGTGATCTGAACGAGACACACGCACGATCCTGGCGATGGAATGAAGCTCGCTGAAACAACGAGCTTCCCGGCGAGCGGACCTGCCGGGAGTCCGCCTTCCCCGGCACCTGGTCAAGGCGCAGGAAAGACAATCGCCGAAGTCACTGCAGTCAAGGCGACCCCAGCAGCCCAGCAGACTGGCCGCTGCCGGGCGGCCGCCGCGCGGAATTGAATCGCCGAAACCTCAGACGCTGCTCGTGGCGCTGGCGTGTCGAGCAGCGGACTTCCTGCGCCAGCAGGCGGGCTTGTGCAGGGCCGAGACATCGAGCGAGCGCGTGCTGTAGACCTGCTGCGCGAGAAACCAGCGATCGCGTTCGTTGCGTGACACGCCAACGACCTGTTCGAACCACTTCTGGATGGCATTCATGTTCGCGAACTCCTTCGTAGGGATGAATGGATCAGCACCTGCGACAACGGAGCGAACAATAACGCATTGCTGTACGAATGTACAGTCTTTTTTTCTCTAGCTCTTCAGGCGATACCCGGTCCTGAAGATCCACGCGACGATGGCAAGAAAGATCAGCAGAAAGAGCAGCGTCATCGCCAGGCTGATCGCCACACTGACGTCGGCGACGTCGTGGAAGCTCCAGCGGAAACCGCTGACGAGGTAGACCACCGGGTTGAACAGGCTGATCGTCTGCCAGACCGGCGGCAGCATGTCGATCGAGTAGAAGCTGCCGCCGAGAAAGGTCAGCGGCGTGATGATCAGCATCGGCACGAGCTGCAGCTTCTCGAAGTTGTCTGCCCAGATGCCGATGATGAAGCCGAGCAGGCTGAAGCTGAGCGCCGTCAGCAAGAGGAAGAGCAGCATCCAGAACGGGTGCGCGATGCGGAGCGGAACGAAGACGGCCGCCGTCGCGAGGATGATCAGCCCGAGCATGATCGACTTCGTTGCCGCCGCGCCGACGTAGCTGGCGGCGATCTCGAGATACGAAAGCGGCGCCGACAGCAACTCGTAGATCGTCCCCGTGAAGCGCGGAAAGAAGATTCCAAACGAAGCGTTGGCAACGCTCTGCGTCAGGATCGACAGCATGATCAGCCCGGGAACGATGAAGGCGCCATAGCTGACGCCGTCGATCTCGTCGATGCGCGAGCCGATGGCGGCGCCGAAGACGACAAAGTAGAGCGAGGTCGAGATCACCGGCGAGACGATGCTCTGCAGCAGCGTGCGGCGGGTACGCGCCATCTCGAAGAGGTAGATCGCCCGCATCGCCGGCAGGTTCATTGCCCCTCCTTCACCAGGCTGACGAAGATCTCCTCGAGCGAACTCTGCGTCGTGTGCAGATCGCGGAAGGCGATACCGGCAGCACTCAGCTCCTCGAGCAGCGCGAGGATGCCGCTGCGCTCGCCCTGTGTGTCATAGGTGTAGGTCAGCTCGCTGCCATCGCGCGACAGGTCGAGCCGGTAGGCAGCGAGGGCCGGCGGAATCTGCTGCAGCGGCTGCTGCAGTTGCAGCGTCAGTTGCTTCCTGCCGAGCTTGCGCATCAGCTCGGCTTTCTCCTCGACGAGAATGAGCTCGCCCTTGCTGATGACGCCGATACGGTCCGCCATTTCCTCGGCCTCGTCGATGTAGTGGGTGGTCAGGATGATGGTGACGCCGGTCGCCTTGAGCGCGCGCACCAGTTGCCACATGTCCCGCCGCAGGTTGACGTCAACACCGGCGGTCGGCTCGTCAAGGAAGAGGATCTGCGGTTCGTGCGACAGCGCCTTGGCGATCAGCAGGCGCCGCTTCATGCCGCCGGAGAGGGTGCGGATGCGGCTGTCCTTGCGGTCCCACAGCGAGAGATCGCGCAGCAGCTTCTCGAGGTACTGCGGATTCGCCCGCTTGCCGAACAGCCCGCGGCTGAACGATACCGTCGTCCAGACCGATTCGAAGGCATCGGTCGTGAGTTCCTGCGGCACCAGTCCGATCATCGAGCGCGCGGCACGGTAGTCGGCGACGATATCGTGACCGCCGACCCGGACGTTCCCCGAACTCGCCCTGACGATGCCGCAGATGATGCTGATCAGCGTCGTCTTGCCGGCGCCGTTCGGGCCGAGCAGGGCGAAAATCTCGCCATGGCGGATGTCCAGGCTGACGCTCCTGAGCGCCTGGAAGCCCGAGGCGTAGGTCTTGCAAAGTCCGGCTACGGCGATGATGGTCTGCATCGCCGCGACGATAGCAGATCCGGGCGATCCCGGGCAGTGGCCGTCACCGGTGCCGCCCTGCCCGCTCAGCCCGGCAGTCGCTGCCCAAAACTTCAGCAGGCGAGCAGTCCCCTTGCCAGACGCCGCCCGGCGGCAGTTTTCCACAGGCTGTGCAGCACTTTCCCACACGTTGTCCGCAGTTTCCGGGGACAGCCCGAGCCGGCCGCAGACTTGTGCACACGACTGCCGGAGGCCGCCGCCGATCCGCCTGCCGCCTCGAACGGGAATTCGCTGCGCCGCCCCCGTAAATCCGCCCGCCTGGCCGATCAGCATGCCTGTCGGCCGACCCAGGCGAGCCACTGATCGGCCGCGACGTCGCGCCGCGGCTGCTCGGCCGCCGGCAGATGGCGCCCGAGTTCGACCCACAGCGACTGCCAGTCGCGGTCGGCTGCCAGCCGGGGACAGTCTGCGCATCTCCCCGGCCTTGTCCACGCCGCCGTTGCCGGCTGCCACTCACAACAGCGACTTGCCCTGCGCGAGGATGCGGTCACAGATCTGCTTCGTCACCTGCTTCTTGAAGCCACCCGCGCCGAGATCGAGCTCGCCACCATCACGGCTGTTGAGGATGCCCCTGCTGCCGCTGTCGTAGCCCGGGTCGGCGCGTGGCGAGCCACCCGGGAGCCTGCCGGTCAGCGAATCCTTGACGGAGGCCGCGGTCTTGCCGCCGAGATAGTTGTTGCGGATGCAGAACTCGAGCAGCCCGGCGACGTTGCCGACGCTGCCCGCCGTCAGCGACTGCCCCGGCAGGGCACCGCTCAGCCCGCCGACGCCGCCGAGCCCGGCGGGCAGGCCGCTGCCCTCCCCCTGCTGCAGCAGATCGCCAAGCTGCGCCTGCGCGACCGGCAATGGCAGCAGCGCGGCGGCCAGAATGACGGCGACCGTGCTGCGACACCTGTTCGTTTTCATGCTCATGCTCCCTTTGCTGGTTGGAAGGAATCTCGTATCCCGTCGCCGGTCGCCCCGCCAGGTCCCTCGTGCGCGTCGGCGCGGCGGAACTCGCGGTCTCCCGACAAGCGTTCATTCACCGCGTCTCAGGCACTGAAAGGCGGACCGGCGAGCGCCAGCAGTGCGGCACGCAGGCAGGCGAAGGCGGCTGGCGCCGGCGCGCGCTCGATCGTCACCGAATGCTGCCGCGTGCCGAGAACGGCGTCGATTTCGTCGCGAAAGCCGTCGCGGCCGGCCGTGACGATCGCCATCGGCAGGTCGAAGAAACCGCTCGCAACGAGGGTACCGGCGAGTTCCCGGCGCTCGTCCGGCGTCAGGCGGCGCTGCGCTTCCTCGGGCCAGGGAGCGCTCCAGTGCTCGCCGCGCGCGCAGTCTCGGCTTTCCAGATAGGCGAAGACGGCACCGTCGGGGGTCACCCGGATGCGCTGGTTGCCGCGGCTCGAGATCGCCTGGATACGACGGAACTCGAGGCTCAGCGGGGCATCGGCGGCGCCCGCGCCGTTCATGAGATGCGCCATTCGGACTGCGCGATGTCCGGTGCCGTCATGCGGCCGAGGGCCTCCCAAAGGGTGACGTAGTGACGCGGCAGGACGTCGATGCCGTTCGACATCTGGCTCGCGGTATCGACGCCCCACACCGCCGGCCCCGGCACCCCGGCGGCCGTGACGAGCCCGGAGTACAGCGTCTGCTGCGCGCCGAGCGTGCCGGTGGTGTTGTTCTGATACTCGTCGGGCAGTCCCAGCATGTGGCCGAACTCGTGCTCGCCGACCGAGTAGCGGTTGGCGGCATAGGTGGTCTCGAAGCTGTGGTCGAGCGAGATGTCCACGCGGCGGCTGCCGGCGTCGCCGACGGTGCCGACCGGCCCATGGCCGAGCACTCCGATCGGCTGCGGCACGCCGAGGCCGGCGAGAAAACTGCGAACCGCGGCGGCACGCCGGTCGGCGAGGTCGCGGTTGTGGGCCGCATCGCCGTCGAGGCTGGCGAAGCCATCGACCTGCAACGGAATCAACGGGTCCGACGGGTTCTTTTGCCGCGCCGCGCTGGCGAAGGCGGTCAGCGCACTGCGCGCTGCCGGCTCGATGACGTCCGAATCCCTGCTGAAAAGCACCGGCGACGCGGCTGCCGCCGCCAGTGCGCTCTCGAGCCGCTGCCGCTCGGTGGTGGCGACGCTGCCGCTGTTGAAGTTCGGTTCCTCCCTGACGTCGGACTGATAGAGATCGGCGGTCGCCGGACGTTCCGGGTGCGCCGGATCGGGGTCGCTGGTCGAGGACTTGTAGTCGATACCGGGTCCGGGACTCTTGTGCACCGTCGTCACGTAATGCGCCGCCGCCTCGTCATCGACCTCCACCGGGATCACCAGCGGGATCGCCCGGAAGTCCCAGCACGGCTTGCTCGACCGCAGCGTATGCTGGGCGCTCCAGCGCGCGCTGATGCGACCGATGTAGTCGCGCCTGAAGTCGGCCTTCTCGCTGTCGCTCCAAAAGAAGCGGCTCAGATCCTCGCCGGCCAGCGTCCGCCGCACGACATCGAAGAGCCCTGGCGCATTGTCGGCCGAAACGAAATTGAACTTCATCTTCACCGTCACCGGCATCAGGCCGACCAGCGGGAAGTAATCGGCGTCGAACATGCCGAAGGTGGTCGAGGGAATGTAGCGCTCGAGGTGCATGTGGCGCAGCGCGAAGGCGTCGCGGCGGGCCCCCTCCTCGGGCGTCAGGCACGTACCGAAGATGCCGTCGAAGAGCGGCGTCGGCGCCGCCGGAACGCCTGCCGGCAGCGGTACGCCGGCGTCGGTCGGGCCGGCTGCGGCGGCCGCCGCCGCAGCCGCCGCGTCGGCGCTGACACCGGCATCGGCGGCGACGCCGGCGTCGGGCGCACGGGCAACGCTCTTCGTGGCGTCGCCGCTGACGACGTGGGCCAGTTCGTGCGCCATCAGCCGCCGCCCCGCGTCGGACCCCGGCTCGTAGCGGCCAGGGGCGAAGACGATGTCGTTGCCGAAGGTGAAGGCGCGCGCCGCCAGCGACCGCGCCATCGTCCCCGCGTGCGCGTCGCTGTGCACCCGCACGGCGCCGAGATCGCGACCGAAGCGCGGTTCGAAGAAGTCACGCGTCGTGCCGTCAAGCGGCCGCCCCGCTGCGAGTCCGGGCAACGGCGCCGACGTCGGGCCGGCGCCCGCCGCCGCGCGCTGGATGCCCGCAGCGCAGCTGGTGCAGGGTGCCATCGGCGTACAGCCGGGACATCCAGCAGGCGCCATCACCGCCTCGGCAATCGCCTCGGCCTGCCGTTCGCCCGCGTCCTCCGGGCGCGACACCGGCACGCCGCGCGCGGCAAGAAATCGCGGCACGCCCTGCGCCGCCGGCGGCGCTGTGCGCTGCACCGCCGACGCACCGATGCCGTGCGCCACTGCCGCCGACGCTGTCCTGCGGCTGCCTTCGCCGCCGTTTCGACCATAGGTCCGAGTCATCTCTCTCACCCGCCTTTCGCGCTACTGGCGCACACAGACATCATCAGCGCGACATCATCCGGGCGCTGCCGCTCGCCCAGCCAGACCTCGCTGCCATGCGTGAAGGCACGCGCGCCGAGTCGCGTGTTTGCGTTCGCCGCCGTCGCCCCCTGATGCACGCGGACGAGTTTCGCCCGTACGGTGGCAGCCGCCAGAAAGCGCGGCATCCCCGCCGGCTCGCGCTGAGCGGACGAGCGTTCGCTGCCGGCTCGGCCGGCGGCGGCAGGGGGCTCGCTGGCCGGCTTGCGGATCGCGGTCTGCCGGCCGTTCATCCGGGCGCCGACATCGCGCTCGGCAGCGACTTGCCGAGCTTGCGGTACTCGGCGGCGACCGCCGCCAGCAGGGCGGCCTCGTCCAGCGCCGTGCCGCGCTGACGCGCGAGCGCCGCCGCCGCCAGAACGACGTTGCGAATGTGGCCGCCGGCGAGGTCGCAGGCGGCGGCGAGGCGATTCAGCGCGGCCGCGTCGAGACCATGCTGCTCACCGAGGTGCGCCAGCCACAGCGCGCGCCGCTCCTCGGGTCCCGGCGCCGGAAACTCGATGATCGCATCGAGCCGCCGCGTGAAAGCCGAGTCGAAGCGCGCGCGGCTGTTGCTGGTCAGCAGGACGATGCCCTCGAAACTCTCGATTCGCTGCAGCAGGTAGTTCGTCTGCTGGTTGGCGAAGCGGTCGTTGGCATCCTTGACATCGGTGCGCTTGCCGAACAGCGAGTCCGCCTCGTCGAACAGCAGCACGACCTCGGCGTGCTCGGCACGGGCGAACAGCTCGGACAGGTTCTTCTCGGTCTCGCCGATGTACTTGCTGGTCACCGAGGCGAGATCGACGCGGTAGAGCGGCAGTCCGAGACGCGTCGCCACCCAGCTCGCGGCGAGCGTCTTGCCGGTACCCGACGGCCCGACGAGCAGCGCCCGGACACCCGGCCGGTAGCGCGCCCGCGCCGCCGCACCAAGGCCCGCGGCAAGCGTGTCGCGCTGCCGGCAGCGAGCCAGCAGCGCCTCGAGCGCGCTCCGCAGCAGCGGCGTCAGGATCATCGCCTCGTCGGGAATGTCGTCGGAAAGCAGTTCGGCGAGCGCGCCGAGATCGGCGCCGACGCCGCTTCTCGCCACCTGCGTGACGTGCGCGATCGCCACCTCCTCGCCGAGCCGCGCCGCTGCCGAACGGGCCGCCTGCCCGAGTTCGGCGATGCGCCCGGCGCCGTGACGGTGGTGCGCGGCGAGCCCGGCGATCGTCTCCGGCGTCGGTCCCGCGCCAAGCGCGGCCCGCCAGAGCTGACTCCGCTCGGCCGCCGCCGGCACCGGCAGGCGCCACTGCGCAACGGCAGCGCCGGCCTCGATGCTGCCGTCCGCGCCGCAAGCGACGAGCAACGGCCCGTCGTGCCCGGGGATCGCCGGTGCCCGACGGCGTTCGCCTGGCGCCAGCGACACACACCACACCGGCAGGCGGCCGCTGAGCCACAGCCATGCCGCGAAACCCGGTGCGGCCTCGCCGGCGAAGAAGGCCGGACGCGCGCCCATGGCGCCGACGACCAGCGCCGCCGCCGCCCGTGCCTCGAGCGCTTGCCCGCTTCTGATCAACAGCGTCCGCACGCCATCCCGGATCAGCCCGGCGCCATGGCGCCGCGCCTCGCTGACGGTGGACGGCGGCAACTGCGGCAGTGCAGCGGCATCCGTCTCGACGCCGTCGAAATGAGCGTCACGACCGTCGAGCGCAAACAGCAGCGGCAGCCCGACGCGCACGCTGCGTTCGCAGAGCGGACGCTCGTCGGGGTGCAACTGCAGCAGCCCATGTCGTCGCGCCGGCCCGTCGGCCAGCGCCGGCAGTGCATCCTGAACGTCGAGGCGCTGGCACACGCTGGCGATCAATCCGACCGTCGGGCGCGCTTCGCCGACCGGATGCTGCAACCAGATCAGCGCTCGCGCCGCCATCGGCAGCAGTTCGGCCTCACGCGCCAGCGCCAGCGCCAGCGTCTCGGCGAGACTCAGGCGCTGTTGCGCGGCAAGCGCATGCAGCCGGCGGTCGCCGGTGGGCGGCGAACTGTTCCACAGCGACATCGCCGCCGGCATCCCGGTACAACCCTGCCGGCCCGCGAGCACGGCGGCGTGATTCGCCAGCCAGGCGGCCTCGGGGGCGTCGTCGCTGCTGCCATCGGCAGCCAGCAGGGCGAAGGCAATCTCCGCCAGCGTCGGCGTGAGCTGCGTTTCGCCGTGCGGATGCTCCGGCCGGTTCACCAGTCCCCCCGCCGATAGTGGAAGCAGAGAACGCGTCCAAGCCACGGCACCCAGCCCGGATCGAGGTCGAGGCCGGCACGGCGCAGACGCAGATCGGCGGCGTCCGGGTCCTGCCAGACATCGACGTGGGTCGGCGTCAGCGACACGCGCGCCGGCCGGCAGACGAGACTGTGAAGACCGATGCCGACGCGCCGCCGCAGATGCTCGCGGCAGCGGCGCAGCCAGTGGGCGGCGTCGCACTCCGCCGCAACGGCGGCGGCGAGCGGCTGATCGCAGAGCTGCCAGATCGGGTCGTCGCCGTCGATCCGCAGCCGCCGCAGCAGCATGCCGAGAATCCGCTGCGGCACGTCGCGCCGTCCGGCGTCCTCGGCCAGCCAAGCGGCGAAGCCAAGACCGTTCAGCAGCGGAATCAGGAACAGCAGGCCACCGGCGGCGGTCGGCTGTCGCCGGACGATCCCTTCCGCGCCGGCAGCGGCGGTCGCGGCCAGCCTGTCGGCAACCGCGACCGCCGCCGACACCGGCGTCTCCGGGGTCGCCGGCTGCGGCGCCGAAGCCTGACTGCCTGCCGCCGCCAGCCGTCCCTTGCCGGCGGGCGTGGCGGCGGTCGCCGGCGCCCCTGCCGCGATCGCCACCGAGCGGACGCCGTTTGCCGGCGGCGGTTGTGGGTGCCGGGCGCCTGCCAGTGCAGCCCGATCGTCGGCAGTGGGGGCGGTCGCAGGCTCGCCACCGCTGCCGGCCGCAGCGGCCACCGGCGGCCGGAGTTCTGCCGGTACTCGGCCGACTGCGACGGCCGCGGCGGCTGCCGACGACCGGGGTGCCGCGGCCTGCGGCTGGCCGGCAGCGACGCCATCGGTGGCAACAGGCACAGCGCTGGCGCTGCCCGCCGTTGCCACCCCAGCGGTTGCGCTGGCCGGCCCGGCAGTGAGCTCGGCCATCGCGGCGTGGCGCGCCGCCGCCGACGCGCCTGCCGATTCGGCAACGGCGGCTGCCGCCACACGTGGCGCGCCGGTCGACAGCCCCGCCGCCGGCGCCACGCCGCTGCGCAGCGCCATCCGCTCCAGCCAGCGGTGGCGATGGTCGTCCGGCCCGAGCTGCCTCGCCGACGACGCAAGCGCCGCCTGCCAGGCCTGCTGCGACGCGCTGATCGCCGGCCCCGACGCGTCGCCGCAGGCCTCGTCGAGGACCGTGACGTCAGTGCGCGCGAGCGCCAGCAGGAAACGCACGCAGGCAGCCTCGCCGTGCGTCAACAGCAGCGCCAGCCAGTGCGGCAAGGCAGCGGGCGCTTCCGGCAGGGCCGCCAGCGACAGCGCCACGGCGCGCAGGGCCGGGCCGCTGGCCATCGTCGGGTGGTAGCCGGCAGCCAGCAGCCGCCAGCACCACGCCTGCCGCGAGGCGCCGGAAAGGATCAGCCGGGTGAGCGCCAGATGCGCCGTCAGCGCGTCGGCAAACCGCACTGCCGATGCCGCCGCCAGCCCGGCATCGCTGCTCAGCGCGCCATCGAGCGCCCAGGCCTCGCGACAGGCGGCAGCGAGTCCCGAGGCCACCTGCTGCGGCGACGCCGAGGCGGCAAAGGGCGGCAGCCGCAGCCGCCGCAGGAGCACCAGCTCGCCGCCATCACCCGGCAGGCTGGCGGTGCGCAGCGCATCCTCGACGAGGAAAGCAGCGCGCCGTGCAAGCGCATCGTCGGGCGCACGGATGGACAGGCGACGGACGCTGCGCGCGGCGAGCATCGACCTACCTCATCTTGACACTGGCGAGGCGCGCCGCACTCATCGCCACCGGACTGTCGGCGGCGACGAACTGCACCCGCGACTCGGCCGCCAGTTCGAGCCGGTTGCCATCGACCTGCAGGACGGTGGTCTGCACCTCGCCGCTGGCGAGGTCGTCCACGCGCGCCCGCGCCACCACCCGGTCGGCCTGATAGACCAGCGCCTGCATGCCCACCCGGAGCTTGAGGCCGTCGCTGACGCGCACCGGCAGGCGGAGTCCGGGCACTGCCGTCACCGGTGCCGGCAGGCGGCCGGCGATGATGCGGTTGACCGGCGCGTGGCTGGCAAGCAGCAGGCACATCTGCACGAGGTCGTTGATCAGCCCCTCGGCATCGCCATCGCCGATCTTCATCTGGCCGAAGAGCCAGTCGGCGTAGCCCTGCAACTGCTGCCGCGTCTCGTACTCCAGTTCACCCCAGCGCGGCAGCCCGGCGAGGTTGCGCAACCGCGGCCTGGCGTCGAACTGCGACAGACGCTCGGCCCAATCGAGGCGGATCGACGGCAGCACCTCGGAGAAGACCTCGTGCAGGCAGGCGGCGATCCGCGAAATCTGCTCGAAGACCGTCGCCGCCTGGCTCGCGACCGCGCCACTGCCGTGTTCGCCGTCGATCAGGTCGCCGAGCGAAACGACCTTTTCGGCCTCGACGCGCGCCCCCTGCCAGCCCATCCGGCTGATCAGCAGCGGGTCGATGCGCGTTGCCACCGCCCGCAGTTGCTGCAGCGAAGCGAGCTGTCGCTGCTGCAGCGCGCTGATCGCGCCGGCGATGCCGCGCGCCGTGGTCGCGGCAACCGGCTGCGCAGCGACGCGCAGGCCCATGATCTGGCTGCGCAACTGCGCCGACTGCATGGTCTTCAGCAACAGGTCGACGCGGTCGAGCCGGTCGAGCAGCGCCGGCACCGCGACGAACCAGCGCGCCGGTGCCTCACGGACGAGCGCCAGCAGATCGGCGAGTTCGTCGGGCGCATCGTGATGCGCCATGAGGCACGCCGGCACCGGCGCTTCGAGCAGTCCGGGATCGAGCTGCCGCAGCGGCGCCTGGACGATCAGTTCGGCCTCGCGCGGCCGCTGGTAGGCGATGAAGCGGACATGATCGCGCAGAATCTGCGCGCGGCGGTCGTTGATCGCCGCCAGCCGGGCTTCCTCCTCGGCAATCAGCGCACGCGTCACCGAGACGTCGTGACGTGCCTCGGCAAGCGTCTCGCCGACTGCCTGCAGCCGCTGCTCGAGTGCCGCCGCCTGCGCCCGCAGGCCGTCGAGGACCGCCTGGCTGCGATTGATCGCGTTGCGGTAGAGCTTGATTCGCCCCTCGAGCTGCCGCATCAGCGCCACCGTATTGTCGGACAGGTCGGCGCCGTCCGAGAAGTACGCCGACTCATCGACCTTGCTGCGCCGCGGTGCCTGCAGCATCAGCGGCAGGCGCCAGCGCTGGCGCAGCACGGCGGCGAGCGGCAAGCTGCGAGGCAGGCTGTTGATCGTCGCCTGTTCCTGCGCATCGCTGCTGTCGACGATCGGCAGCGGGCGGGCGTTGGGACCGCTCAGCTCGCTTTCCGCTTCGTAGAACAGCGCCGGGTCACCGCGGACGCCGTTGAACGCGATGCCGTCGAAGAGCCCGGCGCTGTCGCCGCCGTCCTCGGTCTCGAGCGCATCGGCAAGAACGATCAGGCTGCGCACCGCCTCATAGCGGGTGGAGGTCGTGTAGTCCTTGGCCTCGTTCGCCTTCGGCGCCTCGAGCCGCTCGGCAATGCTGAGCGTGCGCACCTCGGCCTTGCCGATCAGCGGCGCGGCATTGGTGATGTCGTAGGGAACGAAACTGCTGGCGCCCGAGAAAAGTTCCGCCTGGGTTGCGGCGCGCGTGATCGCGTTGTTGTCGAGCTGCACCGTGTCGCCGAAGCGGACGCTCACCGCTTCGTTCTGCTGCAGGAATCCGCTGGCACTGCCACCGAGCAGGAGTTCCTGGCTGCCCCCACCCGAGAAGCCGAGACTCTGGCTGCCGACCAGCATCGCGCTATGCACACCACGCGCCGTCGCGGTCGAGATGCTGCCGCTCGAACCGACGGCGCCTTCGCTGCCGAATCCGGCCGTCGGCGCCGGTCCGCCGCGCGGGCTGTCGACCTCGGCCCGGGCAACCATCGAAGCGCTCTTCAGCTCGTCGAAGAAGCCGGCGATGCGCTCGGTCGAGGCGACCGCCGTCTCGGCCCGCGAAATGCTGGCAAGCGCCGGCGAGATCGCCAGCCGGGTCGCCGCGGTCGTGCCGAGCACCAGCTGGCGGACGCGGTAGATGTCGGTCTGCACCTTGACGAAGCTGTAGTCGACGAGATCGTCGGCGCGGTCCGCGCGGCTCCTGAGGTAGGCGATGAAGCCCTCGAGGCCGCGCTCGAAAATCTGGTAGCGCTCCTGCAGCGACAGGTGGGCGAGCGCCGGATCGTCGTAGAGTGCGAGCGCTGCCGCGACCTGCCCGTTCACCCCCGCCGTCGTCGGTGCGCGCAGGTCGCGCGGCTGCAGGAAGCGCCAGACGCCACGCGCCGCGGCACCGGCCGGCAGCGAAGCGGAGAACCAGGGGCGTTCGACGCCGGCAGTGCCGAGCGCACCCGCGGCGCCGAAGGCGGCGCCGCCATCGAAGAAGGTGAAGGCCATGCCGTTGAGCGCGACGCCAGCGAGGTCGACGCCGCTGCCCGCATCAACCGGCACTTCCAGCCTTACCCAGCGGCCAGGGCGCGGCAGCGCGCCGATTCGCCGCCGCGACGGCGTCCCTTCAGTGCCCCAGGCGATCCGGCTGAGACCCCAGTAGGCGCGGTGATCCCAGCTCGTGCCGCTGCGCCACTGCAGCATCAGTTGCGTCGGCGGATTGTTCGGGTCCACGTACACCCAGACGTAGAGCCGTTCGCCGGCCGCCGCCGTCAACGTCGCACTGGCGTTCTCGAAGAAGTGCTGATGCAGCCCCGGCATCGGCGGTTCGCCATGCCCGCCGCCCGCCGGCGCGCCGCTGCCATCGACCGGCAACACGGCTGCCGATGCGTCGAAGGGCGCCCAGAGGTCGTTGTGGGTCATCAAGTCCCAGCGCTCGTCGCCGTTCTGGATCGCCCCCGACGGCAGGACGCTGCAGAACCACTTCTTCACCGCGCCGCTGGCGGCAACGGCGCCGGTCATCGCGAACGCGGCGCGGCCGTCGTACAGCGTGAACGCCATGCCGTCGACGAGCTGGCCCGCGAGACCGACGACAGCCTCCGGCAGGCTGAGCTGCACCCACTCGCCCGCCGTCGGCAGGTCGCCGGCGCGAACCCGCCCGACGCTGCCATCGACGCCCCAGGCGATCAGGTTCTCGCCCCAGTAGGCGCGATGCTCCCAGTTGCCGGCATGCCACTGCAGCATCAGCGTCCGCGGCGGGTTCTCCGGGTCGAGATGGACCCAGGCGAACAGCCGGTCGCCGGCTGCCACCGCCAGTGTCTCGGTCGCCGCCTCGAAGAAATGCTGATGCGTGCCGCCGCGCAGCGCCGAGCGGTGGCCGCCGCCGGCTGGTGGCGGGCCCCACGGGGCAAGCGATTCGCTCTCCAGTGCCTGTGCATCGTCAGCGATCGCCGGCACCTCGAGTACCCGGCCGCTGATCGCCCGTGCCAGCAGCGAGGCGCGCGTGCGCAGCCCCTGCCGGGCACCGAGAGCGCGCGCGCGCCGCAGCAAGAACGCGGCGAGCGTGGCGGCGAACTCGGGGTCGATCACTTCACGGATCAGCAGGCGCGGCTCGAACACCGCTTGCGGCACCGGCACCAGCAGGCGCACGCGCTCGCCGAGCGCGAGGTCGAGCGGCGCCAGCGACGCCGCTTCGGCGAGCGCGGCATCGAGTTGCTCGCTCGGCAGCGGCGCCGCGTCGAGGGTGAAACTGCCGGGAAAGAAGGGACTCGACAACGCCGTCAGATCGACGACGTTCGCCGGCAGCAGGCCGAAGGGTGGCAGGCGTGCATAATCCGCCGCCAGCGTCACCGGATCCGGCGCGGTATCCCCCGCTGCGGCGATCTGCTCGGCGAGCTGTTCGAGACGCGCCTGCCAGAGCGCCGGCAGCCGCCAGTGGATTGCCAGCCCGCCGGCGGCGCCACCGATTCGTCCGTAGCGCGCGTGCCCGCCGCTGCGGACGACGCTGGCGCGGTCGAGGAACAGCGGCGTCCAGTCGTCAGCGCAGGCGACCAGTCCGATCGGCACGCCAAAAAGCTCCCACGGCAGCGATTCGTCGGCTGCGAGCGCCGCTTCGGCGTCGAAAACGCGCCACGCGAGGTCGTTGCGCCAGCGACCGGGCAGGCCCGGCGGCATCGCCGGCAGATTGACGAACTCTTCCGGCCAGGCGTACCACAACAGCCGCGCCGCATCGCCGATGCGCCAGTCCTCGAAAGCGACGACGTTGCCGTTGCCGCAGCCGTCGAGTGCGCAGGGATCGGTCGCATCGAACTCGCCGATGCGGTCGGCCGACACCGGCTGCAGCAGCAGGATGCCAACCCGCGGCAGCGCCGCCGGTGACACGGCGACAACGCTGCCGAGCGATGGGCCGACGAGCTTGCTGGCGACGCTGCCGCCGTCACCGCCAGCGCCGCCCATGCCGGCAAAGGCCGACGGGTCGGCGACCACCGGCAGATCGGCCAGCGCCACCTCGAGTGCCTGCGGCACGCGCACATCCTCGCCGTCGGCCGCCAGCCCCTGGCCCTGCATGAGTGCCAGGCGGGCGCCGGCGAGACCGCCGGCGGTGTTGAACAACGCGCTTTCGAGACCGCGTACCACACCGGGGGTGAACGCCTGCCCACGCAGCGCGATGTGGCGCGCCGCCCAGTCTTGGCGACCGGACAGCGTCGGCGCGGTGAGCGTGCGGCCGGCAAACAGGTTCGGCCGCCGCAGCCACCAGCGGCTGGCGTCGGCGCCATCCTCCGGCGCGAGACCGACGAGATGTTCGCCCGACAGGGGCCTGGCAATCGGTGTGATGCTCACGGTCCACCTCCTTCAATCATTGCCCGCCACCTTCGGTCTTGCCGGTCGGCGCGCTTCCGTCACCACCGGCGGCCGCCTTGCGGCGCTTGCCGGATGGTGTCGTGGTGGCCTTTTCACCGGCCGCCGTCGCAGCAGCAGGGTCGCGCCTGCGGGTCGTCGCTGCGTGAGCGGCCGGTGCTGCTGGTGCTTCGGCGCTGCGGATCGGCTGAGGCCGCAGGACGCTGCGCGCCATCGCCGAAAGCTGCGAGCTGCGCGCACCTGCGGCGTCGGCGTCGGCGGTACGCCAGTCGCCGCCTTCCGCCAGTCCCTTCAGCGCCGCCTTGCTCGGCACCGTGTCCGGCCGCGCGCGCTCGAGGCGGCTGAGGCCGTCGCCGACACCGGGCGCCGAGAGATCCGCCGCCACCCGCAGGACCGCCGCCTGATCAAGCACCGCTGCCTGATCGAGCGCTGCCGCCTGGCCGAGTTCGCCGAGAGCGGCGGCCGTCAACGTCGGCGATTCGGCGAAGCGCGGACTCGCCAGCAGGCTCTCGACCTCGAGCGCGGCACGCGGCGTCGCCCGCTCGAGCACGCGCGCCAGCGCCCCGTCGAGCCCGAGCACGGCAAGCCGCGGCGCCGCCCGGTCGAGCGCGTCGCGACCGGCGACGCGGATGGCCTCGCCGGCCAGATCGTCGCGATAGGCGAGATTGCGCCGGCGGACGAACCAGAGGTTCGGCAGCGCCGCCAGTCGCGCCCACTCGGCCTGCGCCGGGTCAGCCGGCGTGAGCACCGGCGGCAAGCGTGGAATGCGCAGCTGCTGCAGGATCTCGAGCGGCTTGCGCGTCGCCACGAGATTGATCGCCGCCGCTCGCAACGGCCGGATGCGGCTGCTCAGGCGCGCGCTGACGGCGCGCCATTCATTGCGCGGAACCGGCGCCAGGATCAGCACCGACGTCGATTCGAGCGTCGCCGATGCCGCTTCGAGGTCGATCGGCGGCAGGCTCAGCGACTCCTCGACGAGCGCCGGCAGCTCGTCCTCCGGAATGATCGAGAAATCGACCGCCATCTCGGGCGGGAAGTAGCGCTGCGTGAAGTCGCGACTGTCGATCATGCCGGCCGGGATCGGCCCCGCCGGCGGCAGCAGCGGGAAGTTCTCGCGCGCCGCAAAGCCGCGACCGCCGCTGCCCAGCAGGAGGTCCGCCAGATGCATCTGGTGCTGTACCAGGTGCGCCAGCCGCAGTGCCCGCGGCGCGTAGCCGAGACCCGGCAGGTCGGCGCGGTCGGCACCGAGTTCGCGCCGTACCATCGCCTCGTCGAGCCAGACGACGATGTTGTTCGACAGCGCCAGCATCGCCAGCGGCAGGACGTTCGCCGATACCCCGCGCACGCCGTCGCCGCCGAAAATCGCCGCCGCCGCCCGGCCGCGCCGCGCCGACAGCGCGTCGGCGGCGCCATCGTCCTGCCACGGAACGAGGACGACGGCAGTCGCTTCGACGACGTCGCCATCCTCGACGGTGCGCTGGCCGGTGATCGAGGTCGGATACGCACCGACCGGATTGTCGGTGAACTCGACCGGCCGCAGCGCCAGCACGAATAGCCCGGTGCGACTGCGAAACGGCGTCTGCGGCCGTCTGCCGAGGCCGAAGCGCGCCGTCAGCTGCGCCGCACGCGGGACATCGGCCAGGCGCACCTCGATCGCGCGCGGCAGCAGCACCAGCTCGCCAGCCGGCGTGATGCCGTGGCCGGCCGAGACGGTAAGCCGGTCGCCGGCGCCACCGCGGTCGACGTCGAGGCCGCGGGCGACACCACTGCCGGCAGCCTGGCCGAGATCAGCCTCGCGGGTGAGGATGTACTCCTGGTCGCGGGTGAGGTCGCGCGCCGCCAGGAAGCGGCCGTCGAAATAGCGCGGCCGTTCGCGGCGCGGGTCCTCGATCAGCACCCCGGCAGTCCTCAGGGACGCCACCTGATCGGGTGCCAGGTTCACGCGGCTTTCGCCAGTGCTCAGGTTCATGACTCATCCTCCAGGGCGCCGCTTGCCGCGCCAGTGTGATTGCTGTTCATCCGCCGAGTCCGAGTGCGCCGGCGAGCAGGCCGAGATGCGGCAGCACGCGGCGGCTGCCGTTATCAACGATGGCATCGCCACTGCGCGCCGGCGGATCACCGGCCGCGACCGGCAGGAAGACCCGCGCGAGAAAGACGGCGGTCGCGTCGAGGCCCGGCGGGTGCCCCGGCGGTGGCGCCAGTTCGCCCGCGACGGCGCTGCTGCCGGCGAGTTCCGGCCAGGCGTCGAGGACCGCATCGTGCAGCGCGTCGCGACGCGCTGCGGCGTCGAGCGCCGAAAGGTCGCGATCGCGCTGCGGCAGGCCGTTGAAGCCGTCGTCGAGGCCGTCGCCGCGCAGCACCAGATGGACTTCGTAGGCATCGCGCAGGCGCGCCGTCTGGACGGCGTCGAGCGCATCGAAGGGGCCGCTGGCGAAGGCCGGCGTCAGCGCCTGCCGGCAGGTGACGAAGCGGACGAAGACATCGGCGATCACCGCCCGCGCCGGCAGTGCCGGACCGTCTGCGAGCAGCCGCGCGCTGGCGAAGCGCGCCGGGTCGTCGAGCGCCGCCAGGCGCAGTCCGTCGCCGCCATCGCGCGCCAGTTCGCCATCGAACCAGCGCTCGACGCGCAGGCACACCGCCCGCGGCACTTCCACCAGCCGACCGAGCCGGTCCACCGCCAGTCCGGGAATGATGCGGATCTCCTCGACGGTCGTCGCCGTCGCCGCCACCTGCAGAACGCGCAGGCCGGCCAGCGTGCCGCCGCCGAAGAGACCGGCGGCGCCGGCGGTCGTCGCGTCCATCCCCGGTGGCAGGAGGCGCGCGCCGGCCCCGCTGGCAAAGGCCAGCGCACGCGCGAGGCGGTTGCGGTGATAGGTCTGCTCATCGGCGAAGTCGGCCGCATCGAGCAGCATGCCCGTCGCGTAGTGCGGTCGCGCGGCGTCGGGCAGCGCGTAGAGCGGATCGTCGGAGGGCGGGCGAAGGGGGCTGTTCATGTTTCGCTCCTGGTTTTGGCCGCCTTGCGCGGCTTGCTGGCGCGTGGTCTGACCGGCACACGGATCGGCGTGACGGCGGGCGTGACGACCGGCGTGGCGAGCCCGCCGATCCCCCCCGTCAGCGGCGGCCGGACCGGGCCGACCACCACCCGCGCGACGACGATATCCACGACATCGGGCACGCTCTGGCGGCCGTCAGCGGTCACCGCCACCAGCTGGAAGCGGTGGGTGCCGATGGCCAGACCGGCGTCGACGACCACCGTCGCGTCGCTGGTCCTCAACGTGCGGCCGCGAACGAAGGTGGTCATGGCATCGACTCCGGCGCAGGACTCACGGTTGCCCGAGGTAGGTCCACAGGTAGGTCACCACGCGGCCGCCGCCGGCGTCGAAAGAGCGCGTGCCGTCGAGGTTGAAGCTGCTGCCGAAGCCGACGCTGCGCGGCGCCGAAAGGACTGCCGTCGGGTTCTGCGAATCGGCGACGATGACGACGACCTCGTCGGGTATCGAACTGTTGCCCGAGTCATCGACGACCACCAGGCGAAAGGTGTGGCGGCCGAGCGGCAGCGGGGTGCTCGGCGAAATGGTGACCTCGACCGTCGGGGTGTCGGTCTTGACTTCGTTGTTGATGATGAAATCGGCCATGCTGGGCTCCTTGGGTCGGGTGGAAGTGCTTTGATGCGGGCGCCTACTCGGTGAGGCGCCAGCGATACTCTCTGATCCGTCGGCCGACCGGCGCCGTCGAGCCGCTGCCGTCGAGAACGAAGGAGCGCCCGTGCGGCACGCTCATGCCGCTGCCGGCGTCGGCCACCGGTCGCGCGGCGGCGGGGCCGGCAGCTTGCCCGCTGGCGCCGGAGAGGCGCGGGTCGAGGCTGCCGACGCCGAGCACGTAGTCGCCGTTGCCGAGACTGCTGACCCCTGCCCGCGCCGGAACGCGCTGACGCGGCCGGCCGAGGTAGGTGTCGACGCCGACCAGGCTGGCGATGCCGAGCAGCAGCGGCCAGGTGGCGGTCGCCACCTGCACCTCGACGTGCGCCGGCGACTCGAGCTCGACGATGCGGCGGATGAGGCCGAGATCCTGCGCCTCGACCGTCTGGTGCACGAGCACCAGAACCCGGTGGGCGAGCTGGTCGTAGAAGGCGAGTACCGATTCCTGTTCGGCGGTCGAACCGACTTCGGCGCGGAACAGCGCCAGCAGTTCGGTTCGCTCGGTCTCGCCGAGAACCAGCGTGTCGCCGACCACCGAATTGCCACTGATCACCAGACCGGGCAGCAGCGGGTCGTCCTCGACCTCGAGCCTGACGCCGAGCAGTGTGCTCATCAGGCGGCGCATGCGGAAGCCTTCGAGGACGACGATCTCGCCGCCGCGCACGCCGCCATCGCTGGCGATGTCGAGCGCCAGCCGCAGACCGCGGCGGGTGCCGTGAAAGCGCGCCAGCTCGCTCGCGCGCAGCAGCCACTCGCGCCGCCGCGCTTCCGGCAGCGCCGCGTCGAAGGCGACGCCGATCCAGCCGGCGAGCCACTCGAGCGAGCCTTCCGGCACCACCGCCGGATCGCTGCACAGGTGGGCGGCGGCGACGCGGTCCTCGAGCGTCGTCAGGACGCCCTCGACATTGCCGAGCAGGCGTTCGAGAAAGTCTGCCGGCGTCGCCTGCGGCCGGTAGGCGACAATCGCCCCACTGTCGCGGCGCAACGTCCAGCTCGCGTTGCCGTCGCGCACCTGCCAGACGCGGTCGCCGGCGACGACGCGGACGCTCGCCGCCTCGCCCAGCGCGAGCGCGGCACGCACGGCGGCCGGCACGCTGGCGGCATCCAGGTCGGCAGCGAGCAGCGTGTCGAAGCGCGCCACCTGCACCCCGGGAAGCTCGGCCGCCGCGCCATGTTCGGTCTCGCGGTAGAGTCGCGGCAGATACTGATCGCGGTACGAGAAGCGCGAGCCGTAGGCGCGCACTGCCGCCAGCTCGGGCGAGTCGCGGCCGTCACCATGCAGGACCACGCGCAGCCACAGGTAGCGGCCGGAGAGCGCCCGCACCCGCGGCTGCGCGCGCTGGATCAGCACCGTCCAGAGCCCGGCACGGCCGGCCTGCGGTGCCCCCCACGCGCCGAGGCCGGGATGGCCCGGCAACTCCGATGGCTGGCGTTGCCACACGGCGCGCGGCAGCGGTCCGCCGGGCAGCGCCTCGTCCGGCACTTCGCCGAAGAGGTGGGCGTGCCACTCGCTCGCGCTCTCCGGACTCGGCTCGGCAGTCGCCGCCAGCCACACCACCAGGCCGCAACCCGCCGGCAGCCGTGCCTCGGTGAAAAGCCGGTGCCAGACGGTCAGCTGATCACCGCTGTCGAGCAGGTGCAGCGCGGCGGCGGAAAAGTTCGTCGCCTCGCCGCGGCGCGCCAGATTCGCCACCGACAGACGGTGCAGCGGCTCGACGCCACCGGACAGCAGCGGATAGCGTGGCGGGTCGTCGAGGCGATGGGCAAAGGGCGCTTCCTCGGCGTCGGCGGCAAGCGGATAGATGTCGCCGGTCGGATTGAGGACGGTGCCTTCCGCCGCCGCAACACCCGGCGCCCACACCGGCACGTCGCGGCGACCGGGCAGCCGCACGGCAACGCGGCCGTCGGCGAGCCAGTCGATGGCATGGGCGAACGCCGCTCCGGCGAGCGTCTGCGCCGCGCCGAGGGTCGCCAGTCGCGGGTCGATGAGACGCAGGCGACTTTCGCCGTCGCCGACCCACGACAGCACGGCGAGCATCCCGTCGGCAGCGGCGGCGATCGCCTGCGGCCGCTCGCCGACCGGCCACACCACCGCGTCGAGCAGCGTCAGCGTCGGCGGCGTCGGGTTTTCCGGATCAGGCCGAAAGGTCGTCGCGGCATGGTCCGCTGCCGGCCGCGCCGGCTGCACGCAGCCGCTGAGGCGGCCGATGCGGCCACTCCCGCGCTCGAGCAGCCAGACTCCGCCGGTCGCCGCGGCGGCGATCCGCCACGGCTGGAAGCCCGGTGTCGGCAGCACGAAGTCGCCCCAGCGGCCGCGCAGGTCGTGCAGCAGCAGGCGCTCGCCGAGGGCGACGTAGAGCACGTCGTCGAAGCCGGCGGCAAAGTCCTGCGGCCGCTCGCCGAGCGACAGCACGCTGGCCGAATCCGGCAGCCGACTGCTGGCGACGATGGCCATCGCCGTGTCATCCCAGCGCGCGCTGGCACCGTGCCGGTCGACGGCGCGCGGCAGCCGCTCGAGTGCGGCGGTGGCGATCGCCGCCGCGCCGGCGACAGCGGCGCCGAGCGTGCGCTCGCTGGCGAGCCGCAATGCGCGACAGCCGGAACGGTAATCGACGTGACTGCGCCCCGGCCAGTGCTGGTGATCGGCAAGCAACCAGAAACGCTGTCCGTTGGCGTCCATCAGCACACCTCGGGAACGACCGGCACCGCCACCGCCGCGTCGTCGGCGAAGGGATTTGCCGTCGCCGACAGGTCATCCGGCGCGCCGCTGCCGCCCGGCCCATTGCCACCCGCAAGGTTGTCCACGGCAACGACACTCAGCAGCTCGGGCAGTTGCCAGGCCGCCAGCGTCAGCGACTGGCTGCCGTCGGCGGTGTTGCGCGTCAGCAGGCGCCAGGCGCCGCGACCGTCGATCTCCGCCCGTTCGAAGAGGTTGATGCCGCCGACCTCGGCGACACCGGCAACCCGCGACACCTCGACTTCGAGCTCGCGCTCACGCACCGTCCGGCCGAGCGGCCAGCCGTTGCCACCCGGGCCATAGGGCGGCAGTGGCCAGAGCAGCCGGCGCAGCGCTTCGCGCACTTCGAAGAGCACCGCCTCGCGACCGAAGCCGTCACGGATCGTCACGCCGACCGCGACGCCGAGCGGCACGTACTCGCAGCCGATGACGTAGAGTTCGGTGGCGAGCGGCGTCCGCACCGACAGGTGGGCGTGCACGCGCTCGATGAACGGCCGGTCGGGACGCGGGTTGGGCGCCTTGCCGAAAACCTGTGCCGGCAGGACGATGACGCTGACGACGCCGGGCACGTCGAAGCGCCGTTCGCGCGGCTTGAAGCGTGGCATCAGCTCGACGCGCCCGACGTCGGTTCCCGGCACCTCATGTGCCAGGCGGCGGTAATCGTCGGCGGTCACCGCCCGTTCGCCATGCCGCAGCAGCGACGGAATTCGCCGCTCGGCACGCGCCAGGGTCTCGGCGTCGTCGCCGCCTTCGCTGGCGAGCGGCTGCATCACCTTGATCGCCGGCAACTGGCGTTGCGTGCCGACGAGGCGCGCCGACGCGACCTCGCTCAGGCTCCCCGGCGGCAGGTTGCCGGCGCGACCGCCGCCGAAGCGCCCCAGCGCCAGGCGGATTCGCATCTGCCGCTCGGGCACCCGCCCGCGCACGCCATCGCCGAAACGCAGGCTGCCGGCTTCGGCGTCGAGCTCGAAGACCGCTGCCTCGCGCGCCACGACGGCGTCGGCGGATATCGCGGCGAGATCGTCGACCCGCTGCCACGGCTGATAGCCGCGACCCGGCTCCTCGACCTGGATCTGCAGCGTGCCGGCATCGACCGAGGTCGCCGGCAGACGGAAGAGCTGGTCGGCGGCGCCGGTGGATACCCCGAGCACGCGCCCTTCGATCGTGCTGCGCTGATCGACGGCAACGGCGTTGACGCCAACCCAGGCGAGCCTGAGGCTGGCGACGCCGCTGCCTGGCGCCGGTCGCAGGCGCAGCCAGCCGACCAGCCGCGCCGCCTTCTCGGGGTCGTCGATGCGTGGCGGGTTGTCGCCGACACCGGCACGCGGGTTCTCGCCGACATCGTTGGCGGGTGCCCAGATCAGCGATTCGTCCGGCATCGGCAGGCGCAAAACGCCCGACCGCGTCAACCCGGCGGTGCTGTCATTGGTCTCGCCGGGCAGTGGCTCGACGCTCAGGTAATCGGCGTTGATGCCGTCGGCGCCGCGCGTCACCACCTCCCAGAGCACCGGCACGCGGGCCCGCTGCCCGACTTCCTCGAACAGCGCCGGCGCCGCGATGGCCGGCACGACGCCGAGCGAGAGCATCGCCGCCGCGCCGCTGTCACCACCGCCGAGCGCCGCCCGCGCGGCGCTGTTGGTCGCCGCCTGCTGCTCCGGACGCTGCGCTGCAGGTGCCAGCAGCGCCAGCCAGAGCGCTCGGTCGACGCTCGTGGCAAAGACGTCGACGCCGTCGCCGGTCGCCGCCTGACCGCCCTCGAAGAGCGGCGTCGCCAGGTAGCCCTTGGCGACGGTGTCGATGCGGTGCACCCGCTGCAGGCCGGCGATCACCGCCTCGAGGCGTGCTGCCTCGCTGTCGGCCAGCGGCTGCTTGTACCAGGCCTCGGCGACCACCGGCAGCACGGTCGTCTCGGCCAGCGTCTCGAAGGGCAGCGGCGCCTTGATGCGGGCGCCGGCGGCGAGCGTCAGCGCCGCCAGTTCGGTCGGCTGTGCGAAGGCCAGGCTGACGATCGTCGCCGCTGGCCGTGCCGGTCGCAGCCCCTGACCGAGCAGCTTGAGGAAAACCAGCCGCTGTCGCTCGGGAATCAGGTTGACGCGATACAGCAGCGCATCGCCGAGCCAAGCGAACAGCTCCAGCAGGGTCCGGCCGGGATCGCCCAGGCGCGGGTTGGTCCATTCCGGCGTGTGCGCCGGAATGCGGGCCAGCAGATCCTCGAGCAGATCGTCGAAGCTGCGGTCGTCGAGACGGGGTGGCAGGATCGGCATCAGCCCTCCTCCAGGCGAACGGTGACGGCAAGCGCCCCGGGCGTGCCGGAGCGGGCCAGTCGATAGGCGATCTCCAGCCGCAGGTCGGCGGGCTGCTCTGGAACTTCGAAAACCTCGACGCGGTCGAGCAGGATGCGGCGCTCCCAACGGCCGAGCGCGTCCACCACCCAGTCGCGGATCTGTCGCCGGGTGGCCAGGTTGTTCGGTGCGTGCAGCAGGCGGTCGAGCCCGGCACCGAACTCCGGGCGCATCAGCTGCTCGCCCGGACGGGTGCTGAGGATGACGCGGATCGCCTGGCGGACGCTCGCTTCCAGGTCCGGCCAGTCGAGCCGCCCGTGCTCGTCCGGCAGCGGAAACAGCGGCCAGCCGATCAGCGGACGCGGAATCGCGCTGCCACTCATGATTCGCCTCCACCCTTTTTCGGGAACGGGATGCAGATCTTGATGAACATCATCCAGCGGAAGAACAGGTCGAACAGCGAAAGGAAGATGTTCAGCACGATGAAGGCGCAGATGGTGATGATCGGAATGTTGAAGCTGCAGATCCAGCCGAGCTTGAGGCCGCTGTCGGCGGGCTTCTTGCCTTCCATCAGGTCGAGCGGATCGCCGCCGAGCAGGTTCTGCAGCGAGGCCGGAACGGTGAACGCGATGTTCGGCATCAGTTTCTTCAACATCTCCCGGTCGCTCGGGTCGGGCAGCGGCACCTGCACCGGCGGCGCGCCACCACCCTCGTACCACGGCGCGATGACGAACGGCGGGCTGTAGTCGCCCCAGACCGTTCGCTGCGGACAATGCCCTTCGGGCTTCAGGCGAACGAAGGCGCGCAGGACGTAGCGGGCAGCGACATCGTCGAAACGTCCGGCAACGCCGGTGACCGCGTCGAAGCGCCGCCGCAGGCACGCCGACAGCGCGCGCGCCAGCGCCTGGGCGGTGCTGCTGTCGAGCGCTGGCCAGGCGGCCGGCATCGTCGGCGCCGGCGCGATCGACTCGGCATCGAGCAGGATACGGCTCGCCGCCGCGAGAAAATCCCCCGCCGGCGTACTGCCCGGGAGCGGTCGGCCAGCGGCGTCGGCCAGTGGCAGGCCGATGCCGTTCAGCAGCAGCAGCAGCGCGTCGGCTTCGGTGCTGTCGCCGAAGGCGTCGAACTCGACTGCCAGCTGGCGCAGCAGGAGCAGCAGGCGTTTCATCGTGCTCTGGTCGCTGTCGGCGGGGTTGCCGGCGATCGCCGCGAGGTCCGGCGTCAACGTACGCCCGGGGCGCGGCAGGCTGTCGGTGAGACCGCGCAGCGGGCCGACGAGATGCGCCGTGAAGTCGGCGCTCGTCGGGCCGAATGCCTGCTCGTCGAAGACCGGCGCACCGCCTTCGGCCTTCTCGCTGCTGGTCGTCGGCACGAGGCCGTAGAACAGCGTCGCGCCAGCGGCCTCGCAGATGTCGGGCGGGGCGAGGAACATCGGCACCACCGCTTCGTCGAGCAGTGCATCGTCCTGCGCGGCGAGCAGCGCCCGCACCTCGTCGTCGAGCACCGGCTGGCCGGTCGTCGGCCGGCTCAGCCGGCGCAGCGGATCGGGGTCGTGCCGGTTGCCGCTGGCAGCGCCGTCGGCGGCGGCAGCGATGCGCGCCCACCCCTTGAGGCTGTCACCGGAACGCATCCAGCCCTGCTTCAGCTCGCGGCCGCCGGCGTCGCGCGCCAGGCGACGGATCACCAGGCCGGCGCCATCGACGCGTTGCGGATCGATTCGCGGCTCGCCCGGCGTGTCGCAGCGCGCTTCCATCACCGCCAGGTGGAACTGGCGCTGGATCGGCTGGAAGAGCTTCAGCACCCGCTCGCCCTCGGCGGCGCGGCGGAGACCCTCGAGCCCTGTCGGCGCCGCGTCGTGCGCCGGTGCCGCCGCCACCCGGCCACCGGCAAGACCGAGCTTGCGGCTGGCGCGGCGGAGATCGTTGAAGAGATCGCGGCCGCTCGCCAGCTTGCCACGCGGCCGCGTGTCGGTGCCGCTGGCAACGCTGGCGGCGCGGGCCAGGCTGGCGCGCAGCCCGACGCGACCGCCGGCATCGCGCAGTCCGGCGAGCACCGCCTCGATGAAGTCATCGTCGCTGCGCTGCAGGATGGCCGGCGCTCCGCCCTCGGCGAGGTCGCGCGGCGCCGACAGGATCACCTCGTGATGCTTCACCATATGTTCCCCGCTCCTGGTGTGTAGCTGGTGGAAACGACCGAAGTCGCCTGCAGCACCTCGCATTTCACGATGCCGGAAAACTTGGCAAGCGCGGCATCGACCGTCACCATGCCGGCGCTGACCTTGACCTGCGGTGCGTCGACCTTGACCTCGGCGCTGGCGGTGACGCTGATCCGCGCGGCCTCCATCACCACCTTGTTGCCGTTCGAGTCCTCGAGCGTGACCTTGCCCGGTCCGTCGGAGAGCGTGAATTTCTGCCCGCCCGGCGTCTCGAGCTGCAGTTTTTCCTGCCCCTGCTGGTCATCGAGGGTGATCGTCACGCCATTCTTCGAGCGGATGCGCTTCAGGCGATTGCCCTCGTCGCCGAGGTCGGCCGGCGACGCGCTGCTGCCGTTCCACAGTCCGCCGAGCAGCAGCGGATGACGCACGTCGCCCTGCACGAAGACCACCAGCACCTCGTCGTCGACGTCCGGCATCAGGAAGGCGCCGCGGTCGGCGCCGGCAAAGGGGCAGACGACGCGCGCCCAGAGCGGCGCGTCCTGCCCCTCGACGCCGTCGAAGGCCAGCAGGCGAACCTGCACCCGATTGCGCCGCTCGGGGTCGGCGATGTCGACGACGCGCGCGAGCTGCGCACCGTTGAGCCAGCCGGCGGCGGGATGGAAGTGGCAGGCGCCGTCCATCAGCCGTCTCCGAGCCAGGCGCACTCGCCGACGAACTCGGTGCGATAGCCGGCACGCACATCGTAGCGGTGGCGCGCCTCGACGACGTAGTAGCTGTTGTCCCAGCGAGCGGACAGGCCGCTGACGACGACCGTCGTGCCGACGCGCAACTGCGCGTTCCCCTCGGCGACGCCGTCGAGGCGGACGAAACGGCGCGCCCGCTGGTCGAAGGCCGCCTCGGCGACCGCCTGCGCCTCGGCAGCGGTTGCCAGCGCGAGGTTGGCGACATGTTCGCGGCGCGGCTCGAGCGCCCGCGCGAGCCAGTCGGCGCCGCTGCTGCCGCTGCCCGGCCCGCCATGGGCGAGACTGCTGGCCTCGCCGCTGACCGCGCTGCCGCCGACCGGATCCCAGCCGGCGGTGGTGATGCTCGTCACCTGCTGCGCGAGATCGGCGACGACCCGCGCCCGCGCGAGCTGGCCGTGCAGCTCGAGGTTGATCTCGCCGCGCCGCACGTCGCCACGCGGTGCCACCTGCAGCTCCTCGCCAACGATCTGCAGATCGGCGTCGAAACGGCCGAGCAGCCGCCGCAGGAACGCGAGATCACTCTCGTTGAGTTGCGCCCAGGTGCCGGTCGGCGCGCTCAGTCCCTGCACCGACGGCCGCAGCCCGAGGTCGCTGGCGACCGCGTTGACGACGTCGGCCGGCGACATGTCGCTGTAGACCTTGCTGCGGCGGGCCATGCGGGCGCGGCCGAGCGGGTCTTCGGCGAGCACCACCAGTTCCGGTGGCGCCCCCTGCGGGAAGTCGGCCTCGAGGCCGCTGACGACGCCACGGAAGAGCTCGCGCGGCTCTGTCTCGTCGCCGGCGTAGACCTCGATCGCCGTGCCGAGCGTGATCCGCGAGCCGTCCTCGAAGGCGTACTCGGCACCGGCATCGGTGGTGCTCGCCCAGTTCGAGAAACGCAGCTCGGCGGTCGTCATGCCGCCCTCCGACTCGTCGATGCGCATGCCGATCAGCAGCTCGGAAACGCGCGCATCCTCCTGCCCGGCGAGCCGCAGCGTCGGCCGGGCACGATAGACGGCAGCGCGACTGACCGAAGTCTCGACCGGCATCGTCGTCCGCTCCTAATCCGCCTGCCAGCGCCGGCGGCGCTCGTCGCGCAGCGTCAGCTCGCGCAGCACCGCTTCGACCGCCTCGGCGTCACGCGTCGCCCTGGCCGCCGGCGCGGCGCTCTCGGCCGGCGCTTCCTGCCGCTCCGGCCGGACCTCGGCCTGCATCTCTTCGATCATGATCGGCATCCCGCCTGCTCCCGGTTACTGCCGCGCGCCGATGACGAACTCGGCATCACCGCTGACATTGGCTTTCAGGCCGCTGCCGCCCCCGTCGAGCAGACGCCCGCCGACAGCGACCTTGCCGGCACTCGAAATGCTCGCCGAGTCCTGCAGCAGCCGGCTGGTGGACAGCGGCCGCGAACCCGGGCTGCTCTCGACACGCAGGCCGGCGAAACTGCCGGCCGCCGCACCGCCGGCGCTGACGCCGACTCCCGCGCCGACCCCGAACCCAACGCCGACACCGCCGCTGGCGCCGAC
>ERZ761607.796-NODE-796-length-46422-cov-5.934134_pt1 | contig 46422 bp, 46 predicted proteins | sample MGYA00511164_ERZ761607 | MGnify/ENA primary metagenome ERZ761607 (study PRJEB28899, sample SAMN02445080) | bioreactor sludge metagenome | biome: EBPR sludge | place: Australia: Brisbane, Thorneside Wastewater Treatment Plant | collected 2011-06-22 ...
GCAGGTGGTCGAGCTGGCACTCTGCCGGATCCTGGGGACGACGGTGACCCTGGCGCGTCGACCCAAGGTCGACTCCCGAACGGCCGGTGGTCGCGCGGAGTGGTTCACCGGTGTCGAGGCTGGGGGCCTGATGAGCGCCGCCTCCCGGCGAGGAATCGCCGGCCGCGCCACCGCCGGACGCGAGCTCTGCTTCCTCGAGTCCCGCGACGACTGGTGGACCGTAGTCGTGCCGTGGCGCGCGGCACGCGTGGATGCCCAGGCGGTGAGCCACCAGCCTCTGCTCCAGACCTTCGCGGCACGCCTGCGGACCGAGGAGGAGTCCCGCCGGGGGACGGTGACCGGTGACAGCCTACGGAGGCTGATCCGTGCCTCGTCGTCGGGCGACACGGTCGGCTTCGTCACCGAGGTGTCCTCGCTGGTCGGCGGTCGCTCGGCCCTGCTGGACCGCGATGGCGTCGTCGTCGCTGCCGCCGGTGAACGACGTGGGACCCGATCGACCGGTGACCCGCACGCCCACCGCGGCCGCGACATCCTCCTGCGGACCGGGGACGGGCTCTGTGGCTCCCTGAGCGTGCCGGAGAACTCGACCATCCCCCCCGACCTCATCGACCTGCTCGAGTGCCTGGGGTCCAGCCTGGCCCAGACGGTCGCCTCGAAGAACGACCGGCGCGCGACCGAGAGCCAGCTCCTGATCATGCAGTGCCTCGCCTCAGAGGCGGAGGCCTTCACGTACGAGCAGCCGGTCTGGTCGGCCGGGCGTCGACGACTGGTCTACCTGAGCACTCCCGAGCCGGTCTCCGATCACGAGTCCGGCCGGTTGCTGAGCCGGATCCTGCAGGCCGGCGCCGACCATCCCGAGCTCGCCGGACTGCACCTGGTGGGAAGTGCGGGTGGCCTGCTGGGTCTGTACCTCGAGGAGGGCCAGGACCTGGACGCTCATGTCGAGGCCTGGCGGGACGTGCTCCGGTGCGCGGCCCCGGGCGGGAGCACCAGCATCGCGATCAGTGCGCCGGTCGGCACGGCCGCCGCGGCACGGGAGCAGCTTCGGGCGGTGTTGCAGTTGGCCAAGGTGCAGGAGAGCCGATCGCGCTTCTTCGCCCTCCCGGCGATCATCCTCATGGACAACGTCGGTCCCCTTGCGGAGCTGCTCGTCCGGGTGCCGGGCCAGCAGCTGACGCCCTTCATCGAGCGGGTCCTCGGTGACCTGCTGGATGACCAGCGCTTCGGCGGTCAGCTGCTGGAGACGCTCTATGCGTATCTCCAGACGGGCGGCAGCCCGAGCGAGGCCGGCGGACTGCTCCACTTGCACGCGTCGACCGTCAAGTACCGGATGCGGGTCATCCGGGACCTCCTGGGCGATCGGCTCGATGACCAGAGTGAGCGGTTCGACCTCGAGCTGGCGGTCCGGCTGTGCCTGGCGTCGCGCCACCTGTCCCGGGAGACCCGCCGATGACCGGCGAATCCGGCACCCTGCCGCGATCCCCGGTGTTCCTCGACCTGCCCGACCGGCGGCAGAAGCCGCGCGACGGGGGCATCACCCACGTTCTCGATACGGCGATCCCGCTCCGGCTCCTGGAGTGCTATCTCGAGTCGACGTCCCATCTGGTCGACATCGTGAAGGTGGGGTGGGGGCTTAGCTACGTCGATCCCTCACACCCGGCGCGGCTCGAGCTCTGCCGCCGGTACGGCGTCCATGCGTCGACAGGGGGAACTCTGCTCGAGATCGTCGAGGCTCAGGGTCGACTCGAGGCCTTCGTCGACTGGGCTCTATCCACCGGTGTCGATCTGGTCGAGGTCTCCAACGGCCTGGGGATGCTCTCGCGGCAGCGGAAGTCCGCGCTCATCGAGCGCCTTTCCCGCGACTTCGTGGTGGTCGCCGAGACCGGCAGCAAGGACCAGCGGACGGTGGCGGATCCCGAGCTGTGGGTCACCGAGATGAAGGCGGATCTGGACTGCGGCGCGAAGCACGTGATCGCCGAGGGCCGTGAGTCGGGCACCGTCGGGCTGTACGGCGACGACGGCGACGTGCGCGTGGAGGTGTTCGACGCGATCGTGGCGTCGGTACCCATCGACCGCGTCATCTTCGAGGCTCCCCGGAAGCCCCAGCAGACCTGGCTCATCCGGCACCTCGGGCCGGAGGTGAATCTCGGAAACATCGCGTTGCACGACGTACTGCCGCTGGAGACACTGCGGCTGGGACTCCGAGCCGACACCGTGGCTGTCCATGGGGCGGCCATCGGATGACGTTCTCGGTCAACCTCACGGCGAATCCGTACCGGGGCCTGTCGGTGCAGGATGTCGACTTCGTCCCGTCCGAGAGCGCGGTGCGTCGCTGGATCATCGGGCGGCGGATCTACCGGCGCACGCAGTTCATCGCGGTCCGACACTCCGCGGAGGCCGTCCTGATCGCGGTCAACCGACGCCGGGCCGGCGGTCTGTTCGACGTCGTCGAAGACGTCGAGGTCGTGGCCGCCGCCGAGGAGCTGGTCTGGGTGGACAGTCCCGAGACGGACGTCGGGATCGCGTCGGAGCTGGCCACTGTCGCCGCCCACCATCGACGGGCCGGCATCGACACGTACGTCGTGACGGGACGCTATCGCCACGTCAACTTCGTGCACCGTCCGAGGCCGCTCCGAATCACCGTGGACGAGGTGGTGCCGCCGCACCCGGCGAAGCTGTACCAGATGGCTCGGCAAGCCGTCGCGTTCGACGAGGACCTGCCGCCGATCACGCTGATCCAGCGGTTGATCTCAATCCCCTCGCTGATCAGGCGGGCCCGGGGAGCCAGGCACCTGCTGCCGTGCCAGGGTGCGGGACCCGCGGGTCACGAGGACTCGAACGTCGACTACCTCGACGCCGGGCCGGCGTTCCGGGACGACTGGACGCTCGTAGGATGTCGGCGCTCGCAGCAGATCTACGAGGAGTTCTATGGGCAGCCCCCGGTCCGGGTGGACTTCTGTCCGGAGCTGTCGATACCCGCCGGTGACGGCGGCGCCCGGCTGACCAAGTGCTGCCAGCTCGAACGGGGGATCCGCGTCGACGGGCAGACGGCCGTCGTACCGTGGGGCGCGACCCTCGACGAGGTCCGGCAGGCGATCGACGGTCTCGCGGGGGCGGGTGATCGCGATGCCTGAGAGCTCCCATCTACGCGACTCGCAACTGTTCGGGGGCCAGTGGGCGACCGACGAGATGCGCGCCTGGTTCACCGAGCCCTCCCGCGTCCGCAGCTGGCTGGGGATCGTCGGTGCGATCGCGGCCGCCCAGGCGGACATCGGAGCGGTTCCCCGCCCGGTGGCCGATGAGATCGAGCGGGTCTGCGCGACGCTGAGGCCCGACCTCGCCGAGGTCGCCCTGCGCAACCGTTCGACGGGGCACTCGACCACCGGTCTGCTCGAGGTCGTCCGCGCCGCGGTCAGTACGGCGGCCTCCGGCTTCGTCGGTCTGGGACTCACCGTGCAGGACATCTCCGACACGTGGACTGCGCTGACCATCCAGAGGACAGCAGACCTCCTCGAGCGCGATCTGCGGAGCCTGCTCGCGCTCCTCGGTGAGGGAGTGGCTCGCTACGAGTCCGCCCCGATGGTGGGCCGCACACACGGACAGCCGGGTGCGCCGACGACGTTCGGGTTCAAGCTCGCCCAGTGGGGCGCGGAGCTCGAACGGCACCTGGCCCGACTTAAGGAGGGCCGGACCCGGTGGGAGACGGTCCAGCTCGGTGGCTCCGTGGGGTGCATGGCCTTCTGGGGGGATCGAAGCCCTGCCCTGGCCGCGGCCCTCGCAGCCCGGATGGGCCTCGGTGTACCGCTGCTGCCGTGGGGATCCTCCCGGGACTGTGTGGCGGAGTTCGGGCAACTCTCGGTCCTGGTCAGCGCCACCACCGCGAAGATCGGCAACGAGGTCTACGAGCTGCAACGACCCGAGATCTCCGAACTCCAGGAGTCCTGGCGAGCCGATCAGATCGGCAGCGTGACCATGCCCCACAAGCAGAATCCGGAACGCAGCGAGCACCTGGTCACGCTCGGCAGGCTGATCCGCTCGTACGCCAGCGTGCTGACCGAGGCCGCGGTCGTCGAACACGAGCGAGACGGCCGCGCCTGGAAGGCGGAATGGGTCGCCCTGCCCGATCTCTGCTGCTCCCTGACCCGAGCGACCAGCCTGTGCGTCGAGTTGATGTCGGGTCTGGTCGTCGACCAGGAGCGGATGCGAGCGAACGTGCTGGGATTCGGCGGCCTGGTGCTGAGCGAGCACGCGCTCCGGATCATCGCGGAGGGCTCGGGGGTGGAGGCCGCCTCGCGTGCCGTACGGCGAGCGGCGAGCAGGGTCCGGGCGGGTACCCAGCCGAGCCTCGTCGCGGCTCTGGCGGACGCCGCCGAGCCGGCGCTGGACGCGGCGACGATCGAGCGGCTGGCCGACCTTGACCACGCCGCGATCGGCGCCCGCACCCTCGCCCACTCGTGGCGGGTCGGTCTCGACGACCGGATCGACGCGTCGGGAGCGCGGTGGTGACCGAGGTCGGCGCATGCCCCACCCGGGCGACGATCGGTGTCTACCCGACGCCCTTGCAGCACGTCCCGGGATACCCCCGGCTCCGGGTCAAGCGCGAGGATCTGTCCGGCTTCGGGTTCGGCGGTTCGAAGATCCGGCTCCTGGACCAGGTGGTGTCCGCCGGACGGCGGCGAGGCGCCTCCGCCTTGGTGACCGGCGGGCGCCGCGACTCGAACTGGGTGCCCCTCGCCATGATGGCCGCTCACCGCGAGGGCTGGGATGGCTACGCCGTCTTCGACCCGACACCCTCCGGCTCGCGCGAGTCGTCGGCCGTCCGCCTGACCCGTCGGCTCGGAGCCTCCGTGTCCTTCGCTGCCGAGCCCGGGGCCGACGCGGTGAAGGCCGGGATCGCCTGCGTGAGGGAACGTCTCGAAGCCGACGGACAGCTCGTCGCCCAGGTGCCGCGAGGGGGCCGGGACGCCGAGGCGACCAGGGGCTATACACGCATCGTCGAGGAGATCTTGGGGCAGCGCCCGATCGACGAGGTCGCCGACCTCGACCTCGACCTCGACCTCGACCTCATCGTCCCGGTCGGGGGCGGTGGTCTGGGGGTGGGACTTGCCCTCGGACTGGTGCAGCAGGGGCATCGGGGCCGGGTCGTCGGGGTAGCCGTCACATCGTCGGCCGAGGTCGCGCAGGCGAAGGTGGCTGCTCTGTGCGAGGAGGTCGCCGCCGCGGCCGGCGGCCTGGACGGCCCGACCCTGGCCGGACGGGTCACCGTTGTCCCGGTCACGCAGCCGACCGACGCGGGCGCTCGGGCACTGAGCCGGACCGCCGGTCAGCTGGGACTCCTTTTGGATCCCGTCTTCGGTCGACCCGCCTGGTCCACGGCGTTCGCCGCGGGCCTCGCCACCAGCTCGACGGCCGAGGTCGTGCTCGTCGCCTCCGGTGGTCTTCCGATGTACCTCGAGGAGGTGGGCGAGTCATGACGGGCGATGCAGCCAACGGTTATCTGGGACTCGGGACGCGCCTCAACAGCGGGCCCAGCCGGCTTCTCGTGGAGGCCGGGTTCGCGACCGAGGTCCGCCAGAGCAGGTTCTTGCACTCGTGGATCGGAGTGGCCGACCTGGTGCACGTCCTGGCGTTGCGCGATGCCGAGGCGATACCGGCGGAACCAGGCCGGAGACTGCTGCGCACGCTGCTGGACATGCAGTCCCACGACTGGGCGGAGATGCCCTACGACCCGGTGCACGGCGACGTGTACAACAACCGGGAGCACCTCCTGCGCGGGCTCCTCGGGGATGATGCCGGGTGGCTCCACCTGGGACGGACCCGCCGAGAGGCCGGACGCGTCGCGTTCTACCTCGCGGCACGGGCCGGTCTGCTCGATCTCCACGACAGCGTGACGTCGTTCGCCTCGGCAGCGCTGGCCGGATCTCGGGAGCACGTCGACACGTGGTGGTCCGACCTGACCTACCTCCAGCCGGCGCAGGTGTCGAGCCTCGGCCACTACCTGCTGTCCTTCGGGCACGAGGCGAGCCGCCAGCTCGACCGGGTTCGCCGGGCTCACGACGCGTGCGGCAACCTGCCGGTCGCGGCCGGGGGAGTGGCCGGTACGACGGTGCCGGTCTGCCGTGCGTCGTACCTCGAACGACTGGGGGTCACCTTTCCGGCCACCACCTCGCGTGATGCGATGTGGGGCACCGACATCCTCGTGGAGGTCGCCCACGTGGCGACGCAGGCGGCCCTCACCGTCAGCAAGCTGGCCGAGGACCTGATGATCTTCGGCTCCCCTCCCTTCGGCTGGGTGCGCATCCACGACTCCCACTCGCGCGCGTCGGTGTATCTCCCGCAGAAGCGCAACCCCTATGCGCTCTCGGTCATCCGGGGAGGCACCAGCCGCCTGCTGGGTCGGGCGACGGGAGTGTTGACGTCGGTCCGGACCCCGTCGGCCCAGACCGACAACTGGATCTACAACTACGGTGACGTCCTGGAGACGGTCGAGCTCGCCTCGTCGCTGGTCTCGCTCGCTTCGGAGGTCCTGGCCCGGGCCACCTTCGACCGGGACCGCCTGGCGGCCGCCGCGCTGGACGACTTCACGGAGGCCCCGGACCTGGCGGAGTCCATGGTCGTGTCCTCCGGCATCGACTATCGAACGGCGCACGAGGCCGTGGCCCGCGTGGCCGAGGCTGCCCACCAACGAGGACAGCGCCGATTCGCAGCCGCGGACTACGACCGGCTCGGCCTGACCGGCGCCGTACCTCCTCCCGCCAGCACGCCGGCCGCGCTCGTCGCGGCCCGCAGGCAGGAGGGTGGCGCGTCCCCGGCGCAGGTGCGCGCGTCGGGTCGCCGACTGGAGCGTCGGCTGAGCAGAGCCACTGCCTGGCGCTCCGATGCCCGCGCTGCGGCCGACTCGACGACACGAAGCGTGGTCGCGGAGGCGACGGCCGCGGCGAACGAGTCGCTGTAGCGGCCCCTCTACCTATCCGACCCCGGCGGGCGGGTCTTGCGGACGGCCACCCACCGTGTGGGCCAGGGTGAACTGCACCGCGCAGAGCATGACGTAGGTGATGGTGACGGCCATGCCGGTGACCGCGGCGCCGGCCGGACCCGGGATGACCCGCAGGACGACCGCGGCGGTTCCGATCGCGGCTCCACAGGCGACCAGGTGGGCGAACGCGAGGACGTGGGTGTCGCCGGAGGGGGACGACGGCCGGGGGACCGTCGACCGGGATGGGCCTGCTGCCACGCGCGCCAGGGTGACGAAGCCGGTGATCGCCCCGACGACGAAGAGCAGGCCGAGGAGGGTCGGCTCGTCGGATCGCGATCTGATCGTTATCGAGCCGCTCGCCCAGATCGTCAGGGTGTAGCCGTAGGGCGCCCCGGCAGCGTGGATCGTGGCCCGGAGCTCCTCACGAATGGCGGGCATGAGCGGAGAGTAGGTGTCGTCCTGGTAAAGGGCCACGGCCTGGCGGTGCAAGTCGGGCCTCGATGGCGGTCCTCACCGGCGGAGTGTCCGCTGCGCAGGACAAGAGAAGCCGTCGATTCTGACCCGCCCGTCCCTCGTCCCGGAGGTCGCCACCGACCTACCGTGACCCTTCCTGGTGCGACGACCGATCGGAGCTTGACTGATGACGGTGCTGAGAACCCCTGAGGAGCGATTCGCGAACCTCCCGGGCTTCGACTTCGAACCGCACTACCTCGAGATCGACGGGGGAGAGGTCGGCCCCCTCCGTATGCACTACCTCGACGAGGGTCCGGCCGACGGCCCCGTCGTGGCGCTGGTCCACGGCGAGCCGACGTGGTCGTTCATGTTCCGGGACAGCATCGGCCCGCTCGTGTCAGCCGGCTTCCGCACCGTGGTCCCCGACCTGGTCGGCTTCGGACGGTCGGACAAACCAGCGGAGATCGGCGACTACTCCTACGAGCGCCATGTGGCGTGGCTGAAGGACTTCTTCGGCATCCTCCAGGTGCAGGACGTCGTGCTGGTCGGCCACGACTGGGGTGGCCTGCTCGGGCTGCGGCTGCTGACCGAGGTCGAGGGCCTCGTGCGCGCCTATGTCGCCACCAATCACGGCTACCCGACGGGCGATCTGCCAGCGAACGAGGCGTTGAGCCAGTGGCAGGAGTTCGCCGCGTCGAGCCCGGTGTTCGAGATCGGCTCGATCGTCGACAACGCCTGCACGACCGACCTCGCCGAGGAGGTGGTCGCGGCGTACGACGCCCCCTTCCCCGACGACACGTTCAAGGCGGGCACGCGGGCGTTCCCGCGACTCATCCCGGTGACTCCGGATGATCCGTCCTCGGACGCCGTGCGACGATCGCGCGAGGTGCTCGGTCAGTGGCAAGGTCGCTTCCTGACGGTCTACGGCGAGCAGGACCCGATCGCGGGACCCGCCGATGCCATGTTCCAGCAGCTGGTCCCGGGAGCGGCGGGCATGCCACATGCGCGCCTCGCTGGCGCGGGCCACAACATGCCGGAGGACGCCGGCGAGACGCTCGGCGAGCTGGTCGCGCGGTTCGCCGGCGACCGGAGCTGACCGCCCATGGCCAGACAGCTGCCGCGGTGGTCGCAGCTGCGACCACTGCTGAGGCTGAACCCCTGGATCTGGAGTCCCCGAGGCCGCCGGCTTGCTCGGGCTCAGACGATCGCCGACCTCAGGGCGGCGGCACGGCGCCGTGTTCCGCGCGCCGTCTTCGACTACACCGACGGCGCCGCCGACGACGAGGTGACGCTGACCCGAGCGCGCCGGGTGTTCGGTGAGCTCGAGTTCCATCCGCGGGTCCTGCGAGACGTGGGCGAGGTCGATCCCAGCACGACGATCCTCGGCGCTCGGTCGGCGTACCCGCTGGTGCTGGCGCCGACCGGGTTCACCCGGCTGATGAACCACGAGGGCGAGGCCGCCGTGGTGCGGGTCGCCGAGCGGTACGACGTCCCCTACGGGCTCTCAACCCTGGGGACCACGACGATCGAGCAGGTGGCCGCGGTGTCCCCCTCGGCCCGCAAGTGGTTCCAGCTGTACGTCTCCCAGGACCGCGCGGTCAGCGAGCGCCTGATGGCCAGGGCCCAGGAGGCGGGCTACGAGGCGCTCGTGCTGACCGTCGACGTCCCGGTGTCCGGACGCCGGGTGCGCGACCTGCGCAACGGCTTCTCGATCCCACCGAACCTCAACGTCCGCACCCTCGCCGGGATGGCGAGGTTCCCGTCGTGGTGGGCGAACACGCTGACGACAGAGCCGCTGTCGTTCGCCACCCTGTCCGAGTGGCACGGCACCGTGGCCGAGCTCCTGGACCGGACGTTCGACCCCCGGGTGACCTGGGACGATCTCGACTGGATCCGGAGTTGGTGGAACGGTCCGATCGTCGTCAAGGGCGTGCAGACCATCGATGACGTGAAGCGCGTGGCCCAGGCGGGTGCGGAAGCGGTCGTCCTGTCCAACCACGGTGGTCGCCAGCTGGACCGGGCCCCGGTCCCGCTGCTGCTCGTTCCGCAGGCGGTGGCCGTCGCCGGCGGCGACTGCGAGGTCTACGTCGACACGGGCGTCCTCTCCGGCCAGGACATCATCGCGGCTGTCGCGCTCGGTGCTCGGGCCGTCCTGGTGGGTCGTGCGTACCTGTACGGCCTTATGGCTGGTGGGGAGCCCGGCGTCGACCGGGCGATGTCCATCCTCGTCGACGAGATGCGGCGAACCATGGCGCTGCTCGGCGCAGCCGACGTCTCGCAGCTCGAGCCGGCCCACGTCAGCACTCCCTGAAGACGCCCTCCCGGGACCAATCGCGCGGTGTCGTTGGTCTCCTGCGCAGCGTGCGAGGGCCGCATCGGACTCATAGCGTCCGGGCACGCCAGGGCCGGCCCGGCCCGGCATCCCCGACACGACCAGGACGCCCCCGTCCAGGTGAGGAGACCCCATCATGACGACTGGCACGGTAGAAACGGACGAAGTGACCGAGTCCCCCGGAGGCGTTCCGAGGTTCGGGGCGTGGACCCCCGTGGTGGTCACGGTGGGGCTGTGGATGATCGCGGTCGTCAGCTGGTGGCTCCTTGCCGACCCCTCCTGGAGCCTCGGCAAACCGTCCTCGCCGCTAGTCGACGCCCTGCTCTTCTGGACGATCCTCGGCTTCCTGGCCACCGGCTTCACGTTCGGCAGCCACGGCTTCAGTCGCCTGCGCCAGCCCGTTGCCGGCGTGGCCCAGGTCGTCGTCAACCTCGCGGTAGGCGTCGGCGGGGTCTGGCTGTTCACCCGGGTGCTCGGCAGCTGGGACCCGACCTTTTCCTCGTCCGCTCCCGGTGGAAGCGGCTACCTGGCCACCGCCTTCGTGGTGCTGATCGCGTTCTACGGCTTCGCTTTGGTCGCGGCAGCCTGGGGCGGCTTCCCGTTCGAGTCGTTCCCGCAGCCGCTTGGCGGGGTGGGCCAGCTCTACCAGTCCATCGTGATCACCGTGGTCGGCGTCGTCTGGCTGATCTACCCGAACTTCTCCTCCGCGCTGGCGAAGAACGCACCCGTCGCGCTCCCGACGGTGATCGGCTGGGTCTACAGCTGCATCGTCGTGGTCATCATGGCGGCCATGATCTGGGAGAACTGGCCGTGGTCGATGATCCAGCAGCGCTCCGTGCGAGCCGCCGCGGCCCTGGTCGTCAGTATGGCCGGCGGGTACGGCGTCTACTGGCTCTTCCGCGTGGTGCTCCGCGTCCTGGTCCCGGCGGACATCCGGGGTCTGCCGACCTTCTCCGAGTCCATCGAGGCCGCCCAGCTCGGCGTCTGCTTCAGCCTCTGGGCGATCACCTGGGGACTGGTCTTCGGGGCGCGGCCCACGCAGTACTCGGCGACCGTCAACCGCTTGGCCCGTACGGCGATCGTGATCGTTTTGTCGGTGGCGACCTACGAGGTGTTCATGCGGGGCATGGCGACGAAGGTCCTGCACATGCCGGCCATGCAGGGCTCCTACGGCGGCGACCCGCTCACCTGGATCAACTGGTTGATCCTGATCGTGCTCTGGTACGCCGTGGCGTTCGGCTCGTTCCTCTCCCACAAGCCGTCTGATTGAGGTCCGCGGTCCTCTCGCCCGGACCTGATCGCGGGGTGTCCGTCCGGGACGAGAGAGACCGGACGATCCGTCGTGACAGATCAATACGGCCACCGACGACGGACCTACCTTGAGGCCACTTCTTCACGTCTAGAAAGGACGGGTCCATGGGACAGCTTGATGGAAAGGTCGCGCTGATCACGGGTGGAGCGCGGGGGCAGGGTCGATCGCACGCCGTGACGTTCGCCCGGGAGGGCGCCGACATCGTCGTGTGCGATCTGGCCGAGCAGATCGAGACCGTGCCGTACACGATGTCGAATGCGGGCGACCTCGAGGAGACCGTGCGGCTGGTCGAGGCGCTCGACCAGCGCTGTATCGCGATGCGCGCAGACGTCCGGGACACCGCTCAGATCAACGCGGTGGCGGAGCGGACTGTGGCCGAGTTCGGCAAGATCGACATCCTGCTGGCGAACGCCGGGATCGTGGCGCCCGTGCCCTTCGTCGACATCACCGACCAGGCGTGGAGCGACATGGTCGAGACGGACCTGACGGGCGTGTTCAAGTCCATCCGGGCCGTCGCGCCGCAGATGATCGAGCAGCGGTCCGGCCGGATCATCGCGACGTCGTCCATGGTCGGGAAGACCGGGGTCCCGGGCCTGGCCCACTATACGGCTGCCAAGTGGGGTGTGATCGGTCTGGTCAAGTCGGCTGCGCTGGAGTTCGGGCAGTACGGGATCACGGTGAACGCGGTATGTCCGACGAACGTCGACACCCCGATGATCCAGAACCCGGCAATGTACTCGCTGTTCGCTCCCGACATCACCAATCCCTCGCGGGACGACGTCGTGCCGGGCTTCACCTCGCTGAACGCCCTGCCCATCCCGTGGGTCCAGGCCGAGGACATCTCGGCGGGCATGCTGTACCTCGCGGCCGAGTCGGGGCGCTACGTCACCGGTGAGACGTTGACGATCGCGGCCGGCTGGAACGCCAACAACGCGGCCTGACCATCGTCTCAGGGCACGAGGACGACCTTGCCCATCGTCGTGCGGTCTTCGAGCATCCGGTGCGCCTCGGCGGCGTGCCGGAGCTCGAAGCGCGCGGCGATGGGCACGACGAACCGGCGCTGTCGAAGGGCCTCCAGAAGCAGGTTGAGGTCCGGACCGGGGTCGTAGCCGTGGCCCATCAGGGTGGTGATCTGAAAGCCGTGGATAGTCAGGTTCTTCGGATAGAAGTCGCGCGTGTCGAGCGTCGTCGGCGCCACGGCCACGTTGCCGAGGGCGACCACCCGGCCGCCGTACCCGACCGCCCGGAGACTCTCCGCGAACGTCGGTCCACCGACGGAGTCCAGGACGACGTCGGGGCCTTCGCCACCGAGCCGGTCCCGCACCGCGTTGGCCAGGCTCGATCCGTCGAGGTCCGAGGTTGCAATCCCGACGGAGGCGCCCTGCTCGATCGCCCATGCGACCTTTACGCGGGTGCTGGCGGTGGCGACGACGCGAGCCCCGGCGTCGCGAGCGATCTGGATCGCGGCGCTGCCGACCCCACTGGCGGCGGCGTGGACCAGGACCCGATCCGTTGGGCGGATGCCGGCGAGCGTATGGAGGCAGTACCACGCCGAGAGCCATGCCGTCGGCAGGCAGCAGGCGGCCTCGAAGGTCACGTCCTCGGGGATGACGACACACGACGTCGCGGGCACCGCCGCGAGCTCGGCGTAGAAGCCGGGCGCGTTGGTCGCACCCCTGGTCACGACGCGCACGCCGGGGCCTAGGCCCGTGACCTCGGACCCGACTTTGACGACCTCGCCGGCCGCCTCGAGTCCGAGCACCAGCGGGGGAGGCCCGGCGAGGTAGTACTGGCCGGCGCGGGCCAACAGGTCGGCGCGGTTCACCCCGACCGCGCCGATCCGCACCAGAACGTCTCTTGGGCCCGGCTCGGGATCGGCGACCTCGTGGTGGGTCAGGACGTTCGGTGGGCCGAACTCGTCGACGACGACAGCCTGCATGCGATCCCTCGTTTCTGAGCGTGACCGGACGACAGCCGGCCGCGTGGTGGGACGCGGCCGGGCCGGCTACGTCGGCGACGCTAGCCAGTCGGGCCAGCCATCCGTAGCGGCGCGGAGGTCAGAATGTGGGTGCCCAGTGGTCCTGGCAGGTGTTGCCCGGGCCACCCGGCCGGAATTTCTCGCGCGATGCGGGGCCATCCCACCTGTCTCACCGCACCGCGGAGGCGTCGCTCGACGGCGTGAGTCGCACGGCCAGGAAGTTGGTCGCCTTGAAGGACATGATGAGGTGGCCGTCCTGGTTCGACAGCTCGGCGGTCGTGTGGATCAGACCTAGATCCGGTCGCTAGCTCGCGCCGTCGCTTCCGGCCGAAGGAGTGTGACGGCTGAACACCGGCCTGAGCCTCTCAGCGGCGATTCTCTCGGGAGTGGACGGGTGTTGAGTCATCGCCTCACGACCCAAGTCGACCAGAACTGCCACCAGAACTCGCGGCGAAGGCCCCCGCCTGACAACCGGCGAGGGCCTTCCTGCAGGTCAGGGACCTGCCGTGCTCGTGGGCAGGGGCGGGGTCGAACCGCCGACCTTCCACTTTTCAGGCGGACGCTCGTACCAACTGAGCTACCTGCCCGAGCGGCGCTCACCCTACCGGAGTCGAGTCGGCGACTCCGAATCGCGTCCTCTACCCTGTTCACGCACCTGGCCCCCATCGTCTAGCGGCCCAGGACCCCGCCCTTTCACGGCGGTAGCACGGGTTCGAATCCCGTTGGGGGTGCCATGAAGCTCAACAGCAAGGGTCAGGTCACCATCCCTGCGGCGCTGCGTCGTCGGCACGGTCTCGTTCCGGGCGACGAGGTCCAGGTCGTCGACGCCGGCGACACGCTGCGCATCGTTCGGGTGTGCGGTGCTCCGACTAGCGGCCAGGAGGTGGTTGCTCAGATGAAAAGGACGGCAACCACCACGCGGACGACTGACGAGCTGATGGAGTTGCTGCGCGGTGAGTAGTTCGCCGTCGCGATTGTGAGCGGCGACGTCCGGTGCGTTAGAGTCACACCGCTTCACGGCCGCTGGTCAGAAGCAACCTGGCCCCGTAGCGCAGTTGGTTAGCGCGCCGCCCTGTCACGGCGGAGGCCGCGGGTTCGAGTCCCGTCGGGGTCGCTGACACAGCCCTCAGCCGGCTTCGGGTGAGGGCTGTTCGCATGTCCTGCCGCCGCTGTGTGTAGCCTCGTGTGTAAGGAGGCGCACATGGCTACCAACCTCGCGATCGATCCCGAGCTGCTCGAACACGCGCTCGCGGTCAGCGGCGTGCGAACGAAGAAAGAGGCGGTCACCATCGCATTGGAAGAGTTCATCGCTCGTCGTGAGCAGCGGCAGCTTCTTGACCTCTTCGGAACGTTGGAGTGGGACGAGGGCTACGACTACAAACAGGCGCGCCTTGCCCGCGACCGCAAGCTGAGTTCGACCGACGGATGACGCTCCTGGTGGACACGAGCGTGTGGTCACTAGCGTTCCGTCGAGACCGGCCGCCAGACGTGCCCGAGGTTGCGAGACTCGCCGCGGCGCTCTCGGGTGACGAAGACGTGGTTGCTACCGGCATCATCCAGCTCGAACTCCTTCAGGGGTTCGTACCCAGCCGCGTCCAGGAGATGCTCGAGGAGCGGTTCCGAGTTATGCGCCTGGTGGAGCCGACGCGTGATGACTACCTCGCCGCGGCGCGGCTGGGGCGTACCTGCCGTCAGTCGGGAGTCCAGCTAGGTGTGATCGACTCGCTGATCGCGCAGTTGGCCATTGCGCACGAGCTCACGCTGCTGACCACCGACCGGGACTTCACTCATGCTGCAACGCTCATCCCGTTGACATTGTGGGTCGCGCCGCCGAGCTTCTCCAGGAAGTGACCTGTGCCGATCGATATGGACCCCGAGCGGTTCGACGCGCTGGTTGACCAGGCGCTGGACGGGATCCCGGACGAGTTGGCCCGGCTGGTGCACAACGTCGTGGTGCTGGTCGAGGACGAGCCTCCCGAGGGCGAGCCTGACGACCTGCTGGGTCTCTACGAGGGCGTCGCCCTCACCGAACGGGACAGCCAGCTCGCCATGCACGGGCCCGACCGGATCTTCATCTTCCGAGGGCCGCTGCTCGACTTCTGCGATAGCGAGGCGCAACTGATCGAGGAGGTGCGGATCACCGTCGTGCACGAGGTCGCGCACCACTTCGGCATCGACGACCGCCGGCTGCACGACCTCGGCTACGCCTGATCGGGGGCGGGACTACTGAGCCGATGGCCCGTCGTCACTTCTGAGCGACGTGGGTCACCTTGGCCGTCAGTCTGGGCGAACAGGTGGGCGTGCTGGCGAACTCCTTGTTCTGGTAGCGCACCTGGTTGTCCTTGATCTCGAAGGTGTTGACGATCGGGTCGGTGCCACCGGTGACCTCGTAGGTGACCTCGTAGGAGCCGACGACGTTGGCCGCATCCCGATAGGTCGGCTGGATCCGGAAAAAGACAGTTGCGCCGAGCGAGCCGAGACACCTCTTCGAGAGGATCTTCACCCTGATCGCAATGTCCTCTGGTCCCAGCGCACTCGGTGCCGGATCAGCGCTGTCGAGGGGGTTCGCCTGATACGCCGCCCACCCTGATTCATACCCCGTCGTCATCTCCGGGCAGTACGCCTGGGTGTAAAGCAGTTCGCCACGGTGCAGGAGCTCGAGCTCGCGCATGTCGAAGTCCTCGGCAAGAAGCCCGAGGAAGATGACGTACTCGTCCTGGCCGCGTCGACAGATCCTGGGCGGGTAGTCTCCGGTCGCCGCCTCCTCCGGGTTCGGTGCAGCCCAGTACATGGCGGGGAGTTGCTCCTCGCGGACCAGCCGCTGGTACTCGGCCCACCTCTGCGCATCGGTCGCCGTCGCCGCGTCGTAGGGCGGTGGGAGAGAGGACGTCGGACTCTGTTCCGCGGATGCTGAGGCCGAAGCCGAGGCCGAGGCCGAGGCCGAGGCCGATGCGGTCTGGGTCGCGCGCGGCGCGGCCGACGGGGCGACTTTGTCGTCATCGAGGCCGCGGCCAGCGAGCACGCCGACGGTCGCCAGGCCACCCAGGATCGCCAGGGCCGCGACCACGATGGCGGCGATGCCGGCGGGGCGCTTGTGGAAGGGACGTCGGGGCGGAGGAGGGATGGGCCGCCAGATCCCATCGGGGCCGAGGAGGTGGCCGTTGAGCGCAGTCCCCGGTGGGTAGGACGGCGGCGTGGTCGGCGGGGGTTCGTGTGCGCTGATGACAGTCCTGCTTTCCCGAGATTCGGCGTGGCGTTCGGGACCGTAGCAACGAATCGGACGACCTCGCGGCGACGGAATATGCCGTCCGCGCAGGACCGCTGCCTGAGAGCGCAAACCTGTCGACGCCTCCGGAACGGGCGTCAAGCGCCCAGCACGAAGCCCAGCGCGCAGGCGGCGAGTGCGAGCCCCACCGTCACCCCGGCGTACGCCGCGGCGCGGGTCCCGCCGAGACGGTGGGTCTGCACGGCGAAGGCGGAGTAGGTGGTGAAGCCGCCGCAGAAGCCGGTGCCCAGCAGCGCCAACCAGCCCCCGCTCGCGCCGAGGGCGACGAACAGGCCCAGCAGGAACGAGCCGGTGACGTTGACGGCCAGCGTGCCCCAGGGGAACCGGTCCTCGTCGAGCGCGCTGGCCACGGCGAAACGCAGCGGCGCGCCGAGCGCGGCGCCGAGCGCGACCAGGAGCACGGTCATTCGTCACCACCCTCGGCGGCGAACCGCGCACCGGAGGACGGCGGATAGAGCCGGCTGACCAGGGCGACGGCGACCAGGCAGGCCGCAAGGGTGCCGAGCAGGTAGGCCAGTGCGGTCGCGGTCTGGCCGTCGGCCAGCAGCACCCGGGTATCCTCGGCGTACGACGAGAGCGTGGTGTACCCGCCGAGCACGCCGGGCCCGAGTCCGGCGGCAAGCCAGGGGCGTCGACGTACGGCGCTCAGCGCGGGCAGTGCGGCCAGCGCCGCGGAGCCGGTGAGGTTGATGCCGAAGGTGGTCCAGGGGAAGCCGCTGCCGTCGGGGATCAGCTCACCGAGCCACCAGCGGAGTACGGCCCCTAGCGCGCCGCCGAGGGCGACCGCCACCCACCTCACACGGGCAGACTAGAACCCTGGTGGCCGTTGGCATGCAGCCAGGACCGGGCGGGCTCGCCGTTGGCCTGTCGCACGAACTCGCCGAGGAACCACACCTGGAACCGGCGCTGCTCGGTGCTGCGGGCCAAGGACAGCAGCCGCTCCGCGCGACAGAACTCGTCGGCGAGGTCGAGCAGTTCGATGAACCGGGTCAGGGTGCTTGCCATGGCTCGGGGCATGTGCACCACCAGGTCGGTGGACTCCAGCCCCTGCGAGAGCGCGGCGTCGATCTGCTCCACCCCGATGCCGTCGCGCAGCTGCCGGTCGAGGGAGGTGAACAGGTCGGAGAGGCTGGTGGCCAGTGGGTAGTCGCCCTGATGGGCCAGCGCCAGCAGTCGGACCTCGCGCCGCAGCTCGCGGAAGTGCTGCTGGAACCCGACGTAGAGGGCGAGGGGAACGTCGAGCATGGTCACCCGGACCCGGTCGCGGGTCGGCGTGGTCTGGAACCGTGACCGGTCGACCCCGGAGATCGCACCCGGGACCCCTTCGCCATCGGCGAAGTCGGCAGCGGGGGCAAACCAGACCACCTTGCCGTCGTCCTCGAGCTCCGCACCCCAGGCGTCCGAGCAGCGGGCCACGATCGTGAGTCCTCGACCGAAGGTGAGCAGCAGGTCGTCGGTCTGGGGCCGATCGAGCGGCTGGCTGGGCAGGATCGGCGCCTCGGTGGAGGAGTCGCGGACCTCGACCCGAGGGTGCTCGGCGGTGCCGCGCATCCGGACGGTGATCGGGGGCTCGCCGTGCAGCAGCGCGTTGGTGACCAGCTCGGAGACCCCGAGCTGAGCACACTCGGCAAGCTCGGGACGCCCGATGTCGTCGCACAGGTCGGCGACCCAGCGGCGTGCGTCCTGCACGCCACGGGCTCCTTGCCCCAGTGCGAGGGGCGGCCGGTTGAGAGGCAACGAGGTCTCCAGCTGGTTGGGAGCAGTGGCCAGTGGGCTGAAAGGTTCAGACTAAACGGCGTCTACCCGGTGTCGTGGCGACCAAACCTCAGAGCAGGTGATCGTGTTTCGCGCCACACCGACGTGCGGATGCGTCGTGGATCGCAACTGGTTACACCTACAGCGGCCCGACACGATGGTCACCGACGGCTCTCGAGTCGATGGCCGCGAGGAGTGGAGAATGAACGACGTGACGACGGCGCAGGCGACGAGGGCCACACGGCACCGGGTGGTCATCGTGGGTTCGGGCTTCGGAGGCCTGTTCGGCGCGAAGGCGCTCAAGCGATCCGATGTCGAGGTGACCATGGTCGCCAAGACCACGCATCACCTGTTCCAGCCGCTGCTCTACCAGGTCGCGACCGGGATCCTGTCCGAGGGCGAGATCGCTCCGCCGACCCGTGAGGTGCTGGCCTCCCAGAAGAACGCCCGGGTGTTGTTGGGCGAGGTCACCGGGATCGACCTGGCCTCCCAGACGGTGACCTCGCATGTCCTGGGGCGCGAGATCGTGACGCCGTACGACTCGCTGCTGGTCGCCGCCGGCTCGAGCCAGTCCTACTTCGGCAACGACCAGTTCGCCGACCACGCCCCTGGGATGAAGAGCATCGACGACGCACTCGAGCTCCGTGGCCGGATCTTCGGCGCCTTCGAGCTCGCCGAGCTGGGCGCCATGCGGGGCGAGGACGTCGACCCTCTGCTCACCTTCGTCGTGGTCGGCGCGGGCCCGACCGGGGTCGAGATGGCCGGGCAGATCGCCGAGCTGTCGCGGCGGACCCTCCACCACGACTTCCGGGCCATCAACACCCGCAACGCACGGGTGGTGCTCGTCGATGCCGCCGGGCAGGTGCTGCCGCCGTTCGGCGCCAAGCTGGGTCAGAAGTCCAAGCGGGAGCTCGAGAAGCTAGGCGTCGAGGTGCTCCTCGGTGCGATGGTGACTGACGTCGACGAGGGTGGCCTCGAGGTGGCGTACAAGGACGGTCGCACCGAGCGGATCGAGGCGGTGACCAAGATCTGGGCCGCCGGCGTCCAGGCCAACGCACTGACCAAGACCCTCTCCGAGCAGACCGGCGCCCCGCTGGACCGGGCCGGACGGATCGCGGTCAACTCCGACCTCACCCTGCCGGGACATCCGGAGGTCTTCGTGGTCGGAGACATGATCGACCTCGACCACCTTCCCGGCGTCGCGCAGGTGGCGATCCAGGGCGCCAAGTACGCCGCGGAGGCGATCGACCGGAGGCTCGCCGGCAAGCCGCCGCAGAAGCCGTTCAAGTACTTCGACAAGGGGTCGATGGCCACCATCAGCCGGTTCCGGGCGGTCGCGATGATCGGCAACCTCCGGCTGACCGGTTTCATCGCCTGGCTGATGTGGCTCGTCGTCCACCTGTTCTACGTGACCGGGTTCAAGAACCGCGTCTCCGCGGTGCTCCACTGGGCGGTCTCGTTCCTGGGCCGCGGTCGCGCGGAACGGACCGCGACGGAGCAACAGATCTTCGGCCGGCTGGCGCTGGGTCGCCTCGACCACGGCGTGGCCGATCTGGTCTCGCCGCCGCCGGCCGAACAGCACGCCGAGGTGCGCCGGGCCCAGGCCGAACGACGCGCCGAACTGGAGGCGATCGCGGTCGAGGAGGCTCGCCTCACCGACGCCGGCGAGCGCGGCGTGAAGGCCGAGGTCTAGCCCTACTACTCGAACTACTCGAAGAAGCGCGGCGTCGGCAGTTCGCCGTCGCCGTCCGTGAGCGCCTCACGAGCCCACCTCGGCAGGATGAACAGCCCTTCGGCCTCGACGGTCACGCCCTCCGCATCGCCCATCTCACCCCGTGCCCAGGTCTTGATGCCGTCGACCCGTTCGATCCACGCGGTCGCCCACAGGTCGCCGAGTGGGGTTCGTCGGCGGTAGTTGAGGCTGAGCGTCGCCGTCATCCCGGGCTTGCCGGCCGCGCCGACCGCCTCGCCCAGCAGTTGATCCAGCACCAACGCGAGCACCCCGCCGTGGACGCTTGTCGGTGGGCCTTCGTACGGCGCACCGAGGTGGAAGTCGGACCGGACGCCACGCTCGTCGGCCGTGACGACCAGCGGCGGCGCGATCGCGTTGCGCAGCCCCACCACCGTGTTGCCCCACGCCCGGCCCCGACCGTCGGTGCGCAGCCGAACGCCGTACGGCCCGGGCAGTTGGCTGGCCCGCAGCCGCGCGGTGATGGCCTCGATCTCGGCCTGCGCCCGGCGGACCTCGTCGGGTGCCACGGTGGTGCGGATCCCGGCGTCGACGAGCTCACGGATCGCCTGGGTGAGTGGACCGTAGAGCGCCCGCTCGACCTCGACCTGCTCGGGGTCGAGATCGTCCATGCGATACCCGGTGTCCACGGCCGCAGCGTAGAAGACGTTCCGGTCGGGCCCGGATATCGGCTGGCGACCGCCCCGCGGGATTGGTGCAATGGACCATGACCGCACTGGCCCGCCCCGATGTCCGGCTGCACAGGAGTTGGGCAGTGACCATCACCGAGTTCGGCTCGGAGACGATCCACGGCTCGGGGGTGTGGCACGGCGACGGCGGTCCGCTCGACCTGACCGCCGAGGGCTGCGCGGCGTTCGTGGCCATGGTGCTCGCCTACGGCGACCCGGCGACCGAGTTGCCTGCCGACCGGGTGCACTGCGACTACTACTGGATCACCGACGGACAGGGTCAGCCCGGGGGCGAGGAGGTGGTCGGGTTCCTCGCGCTCCGGCACCGGCTCACCGCCTGGTTGCTCGAGGAGGGCGGGCACATCGGGTACGCCGTCCGTCCCAGCCGGCGCGGCCAGGGCCACGCCTCGCGGGCGCTGGCGCTCGCCGTACGTCGCGCGGCCGAGCTGGGGCTCGACCGCGTGCTGCTCACCTGCGACGAACCCAACATCGCCTCGGCACGCACCATCGAGAGCAACGGCGGCGTCTACGAGGACACCCGCAACGGCAAGCGTCGCTACTGGATCGCGACGGCTCCTGGTGGCCTCAGTGCTGAGCGAGCTGAGGACGGAAGAAGCGCAGCACGCGCATGAAGTCGTCGGGGTCGACCATCGTGTGGTCGATCGCGAACGGCGGCATCCCGCGTCGGGGGAAGAGCACCTTCCAGCCGCGCTTGCCCGGCTCACCGTGGACCTCGACCTGCGTGTACTCGCTGGCCATGTCGAAGACGAACCGGCCGCCTTGCTGGATCACCTCGAGCTGGCCCTGGTGGATCTCCAGCTTGGTCACGCTGGCGCCCGCCCGGATCGCCCACAGCATCGCCGTGGCGAGCAGCACGATCGCGGCCAGGCCGATCGAACCCGGATCCTGCAGTTCGATCGCACCCCGCACGAAGTAGGCCGAGGCGATCAGGCCGATGAGCATCGAGATGGTGAGCAGCCGGCGACCGTTCCGCTTGGGCTTGAACTTGTACACGCCCGGGATCTCAGCGGCGACCTCGTCGTGCTTCGAGGCCTTGGAGACCTTGGCGGGCTTCGCGGCCTTCCGCTCGGCGCGGCTCGGCTTGCTCGGCTCGGTCGGCTCGGTCGCCTGCTGCGCTGGCGGCTCATCGGGCTCGTCGAAGTCCTCCGGATCGTCGACGTCCGTCTCGACCTCGGTCTCCGCGGCAACATCGGCGGGCCGCTCCAGGAATGACCAGCGGTCGGTGTCCGGCTCGGCGGCGGGAGTTGACTCGGCTACCGGCTCGACCTCGGCTACTGGCTCGGGCTCGGCGGCCATCTCGGCAACTTCGGCGACTGGCTCGGGCTCGACGACCTCGGCAACCTCGGCAACCTCGGCAACCTCGGCGACTGGCAGCGGCTCGACGACCTCGGCAACCTCGGCAATCTCGGCGACTGGCTGCGGCTCGGCAGGTGCAGGAACAGTCCGCTTGAGGAACGACCAGCTCTCGCCCTCGACCGGCGCCACGGTCATCTCGGGCTCGGCTTCGGCGACGACGGAGAGGTGCACCGCATCCTCGGCCGGCGCTACCTGTGCCGGCTCGGGCTCTACGGCTGCCTCGGGCTCAACCAGCGGTGTGGCGTCGATGAAGGCGCGCACCGCCCGCGGCGCGGGGACTTCCTCGAGTTCCGGGTCGTAGCGCGTGTTGAGCCGCTCCGCGGCGGCGGCGACCTCGGCCTGACGCATCATGTCGGGGATCGAGAGCGCATCGCTGGGCGGGGGAGCGGGGGAGCGCGTCGGCAGGGCCGGCGGTCCGTCCGGCACCTCCGGCTCGGGCGGAGGCGGCTTCACGAAGGCCGGGTTCGGGCCGGTGGCCTTCCGCTTGCCACCCACCTTCGGGTCGACCGGCTTGGGCGCCGGGGGCAACACCGTGCGGGCGACCGGTGGCGCGGGCGGCGCCTCCTCCGCCTCGGGCTCGGGCGGCGGCTCGGGTACGTCGACGATCCGGGCCTTGAGCCGTTGCAGGCGGCCGCGCCGATCCTGCGGCTTCTCGGCCTCCTCGAGCTTCTTCCGGGCCGATCGCATCACGATCGGCTCCCACTCGGTCACGCCGGTGCCTTCTTGACCCGGTATCGGCGTACGCCGGGCGCCGAAGTTCGACGGCGCCTGGATCCGGCCTCCGATGAGCGGGTCCCGCTGGACCGCGGAAGAGGCGACAGCGGCCGCCGGCAGGCGCTGCGCGGTGGTGTCCACCGACACCGGCTCCTCGGCGCGCTCCGGCTCGCCCGTCGGCGCTTCCTCGTCGGTGCCGCGCGCCTCGTGGTGGGCGAGCCAGCGGCCGAAAAGGTCGTTCGACTGGGTGTCCGGGGGCTGGGTGTCGGCAGCCATGTTCAGCAAGGTACGGCGACGCGGGCCTCCGCGTGACCGGTTTGGCGAAGGTCGCAGGCGGCGCGTGAACCTACCAAGGCTGGGCTCGATGTGTTCTCATTGTGGCGGGTGATACTGAAGTGACTTCTGACGACGACGCAGGCGCGACCCTCCCCCGCCGACGCCAGGTGCTCCGGGCTGCCACGGTGACCGTGATCGGTGCCGGGGTCGTGACGGGGACCGGTGCGGGGATCATGCGCGCCCTCAACTCACACGACGGCCAACCAGGCTCCCGGCTCCAACTCCAGTCTGGCGACGGGTCGAAGGTGGGCATCCTCGAGCGCGACCTCCGCACCCTCGGCCTCGCCTCGACCGGATCGGGGACCTGGCAGACGCCGGCGCTCGACACGTCCCAGGTGACGATGGTCGGGTTCACCTGGCGCGACGGAGTCCGGGCGCCCAAGATCCTGGTCCGGTTCCGGACCCGCGGCGGCTGGTCGCTATGGCGTCCGGCGTCACTCTTGCGCGACCTCCCCGATCCCGCCAGCGGCGAGGGGATCGGCAAGGCCGGCACCGCGCCCGTGGTCGTCCAGCCCTACAGCGAGCCCGCCGACGGCGTTCAGGTCCACGTCACCGGACAGGTCCCGCCGGAGTTGAGCATCACACTCCTGCACGCCGAACGGCTGGCTGGCGACGCGCGGATCGCGGCGGACGCTTCACGTTCCTCGGTGCGCACGCTGCGCGCCGCCGGACCTCCGATGCCGACCATCTACACGCGCGCCCAGTGGGGCGCCAACGAGAGTTGGCGCGACGGATCGCCGCGCTACAACAGCACGATCCTGCAGGCCCACGTGCATCACAGCGCCTCGGGCAACGGCTACGCCCAGGCCGACGTGCCGGCGCTGATCAGGAGTTTTTACAAGTACCACACCAAGAGCCTGGGCTGGTCCGACATCGCCTACAACTTCCTGGTCGACTCCTTCGGGACGATCTGGGAAGGCCGGTACGGCGGCGTCGACCGGCCCGTGCGCGGTGCCCACACGCTCGGGTTCAACGCCTCGTCCACCGGCTTCTGCGTGATCGGCAATCTCGACTCGGTCCAGCCGACGTCGGCCACGCTCGACTCGCTGGCCCGGCTCGCTTCGTGGAAGCTCGCGATGTACGGCCGCGATCCGCAGGGCGTGACGCAGGTCAAGTCCGAGGGCAGCGACAAGTTCCCCAACGGCAGGGTGGTGACGCTGCCGGTCATCGACGGGCATCGCGACACCAACGACACGGCGTGCCCCGGTGGCAACCTCTACGCGCAGCTCGGCAACCTCCGGGCCGCCGCGGCGGGCGCGATCGCGGCGTCGACGCTCAAGCTCAAGAAGCCATATGCCGTGGACGGCAAGACCATCCTCGGCAAGACGCTCACTGTCATCGACGGCAAGTTCAAGCCGCGCGGCGCGGCCGTCACCTACCAGTGGATGCGCGACAACGTCGCGATCACCGGCGCCACCGGACCGACGTACGTCGTCGACGTGCCCGACGTGGGCACGGTCCTCTCCGTCGTGGTGACCGGGTCGGTGCCGGGCGTGGCGCCCATCTCGCAGGGCGTCGCCCTGCCGGTGCCGTGCCGGTCGATCCCCGTCGTCACCCTGCGGACCCAGCGCAAGCCCGGGCGCAAGGTGATCGTGCACGTCGAGGTCGCCGCACCGGGCGTCGCCGCAGCGGACGGCCAGGTGCTCGTGATGCTCGGCACCCGCCAGCGCACCATCCAGGTCAAGAACGGCAAGGCGATCGCGCGGTTCGTCGGCGTCGACCCGGGACACTGGAAGGTGCGATGCAAATACTCCCGCGGCACGGTGATCCGGCCCGGCAAGGCCAGCGACTGGGTGCGGGTACCGGGTCGCGGCCCCCTCGCCCGAGGCTGACATGCGAGAGCCCGCCGGTCGCCTCCCTGTAGGCGCCCGGCGGGCTTCTGCGTTGGGTGCCGGTCAGGACGCCAACCCCCCAGATGACGTCAAGTCCGGTCCTCCGAGTCGGCCACCCCCCGGGGCCGGCTCATGACGAGAAACCTAACGGGACGCGGGGCACTGCGGACCCTCGCCGGGGCCACGACGAGGTAACAGTCCCCTGTCAGTGTCTGGACCAGTAGGCCCGTCAGGTCTGGTCCGGGTCCTCGGGGTGGCGACGCTTGCGGTCGAGGTCGCGCAGGAACTCGTCGTCGTCGTCCGGGGCCACCGGACGATGCTGCTGCGGCCGCTGGGGACGCTGCATCGGGCGGCGCGTCGGGCGGGCGACACCACGTCGCTCGATCACCCGGATCAGGCAGTACGTCGCCACCGCGAACAGCACCACCACGAGCAGGACCTTCAGCACGAGACCAAGCGTAGGGGTCCCATGGTGAAAGCGTTGCGGTGTTGGTCCGTACGCTTGGCCAGGTGAAGGAGTTCGTCGTCTACACCGGTCTGCGGTTACTGCTCTTCGCCGCCACCTTCGGCATGGTGGTGGGCATCTGGCTGCTGGCCACCGGTAGCGCCAACATCCTGATCGCAGTGGTCATCGCCTTCGTGGTGAGCGGGATCGGCTCCTACTTCCTCCTCGACCGGCAGCGCGAGGCGCTGGCCCAGCGGGTCGAGACCCGCGCCGAGAAGGCCACCCAGGCCTTCGAGGAGCGCCGGGCCAAGGAAGATGTCGACTGATAAAGGCGGTCAGCGCCTGCGGTTGAGCTGACGGTCGATCCGCGACTCGGACTGCCCGAGCAGCTTGGCCATCAACGGGACCCGCTTGCGCCACACCGCGACCGCGGCCACGACGAGCGCCACGATGATCAGGAACGTCCACATGCTTCGAGCCTACGTCGGTGCGCCCAGGATCAGCGGTACGGCGACCAGGACGGCCCAGGCGAGCTCGGCCAGTCCGGTCGACTGCAGGACCGGCACCAGGGCCGGCCCGACGGCCCCCGAAAGCACGGTGCGGACACCCCGCAGTCCCGGGGCCAGGAAGCCGAGTCCGATCAGCGCCCACCACGTCGTCGCGCCCGCGACGGCCACGCAGGCGACCGCGGCGGCGAGGACGAGGAGTAGATAGAGCGCTCGGGTCCGGTCGGCGCCGAGCACGACCGCGAGGGTGCGCTTGCCCGCGACCGTGTCGGTGGGGATGTCGCGCAGGTTGTTGACCACGAGGATCGCGCAGGCGAGCGCGCCGATACCGACCGCGGCGTACAGCGCCGCCAACTCGAAGGTCTCGGTCTGCACGTAGGTCGTGCCCAGCACGGCCACCAGGCCGAAGAAGACGAAGACCATCACCTCGCCGAGACCGAGGTAGCCGTAGGGCCGCGAGCCGCCGGTGTAGTACCAGGCGGCGAGGACGCACACCAGCCCGACGGCCACCAACCACCACGCGGTCGAGGCGGCGAGGACCAGGCCGGCCACACCGGCGACGCCGAAGGCCAGGAACGCCGCACGCTTGACCGCCGCCGGCGACGCGACCCCCGAGCCGACCAGGCGCATCGGGCCGACCCGGTCAGCATCGGTGCCGCGGATGCCGTCGGAGTAGTCGTTGGCGTAGTTGACCGCGACCTGCAGGGCCAGGCTCACCACGAGCGCGAGCAGCGCCTTCCACCAGACCGCTTCGTCGACGTACGCCGCGACGCCGGTGCCGGCCACGACGGGCGAGACCGCCGCCGGCAGGGTCCGAGGTCGCGCGCCTGCCAGCCACTGTCCTGGAGTTGCCACGAGGAGCGATCCTCGCACGATGGCCTACCGTGTGCCGACGTGGATCTGCGCGGGACGACCCCAGAGGTCGTCGAGGCACTCACCACATGGCTCAGTGCTCGCGACGACGAGCCGCTGGTGGTGGAGACGTCGGGCTCCACCGGCCGGCCGAAGCGGGTGGTGCTGTCGCGGCGGGCGGTCCACGCCTCGATCTCGGCGACTGCGCGCCGACTGGGCGGTGAGGGCCGGTGGCTGTTGGCGTTGCCCGCGGGGTACGTCGCGGGTGCCCAGGTGATCTGTCGCTCGGTCGTCGCCGGCGCAGCGCCCGTGTTGCTGGAGGGCCACCCGTCCGTCGCCGCTGCCGTGGAGGCGGGTGCGCCGGCGTACGTGAGCCTGGTGCCCACCCAACTGCATCGCCTGCTGGACGACGAGGGCGAGGTGCGCGCCCTCGCCTCCCTGCGAGCGGTCCTCCTCGGAGGTGGACCGATCGACCCTGCGCTGCGCACTCGCGCGGCGGCCGCGGGGCTGCGTGTCGTGGCGACGTACGGCTCGGCCGAGACCGCCGGGGGCTGCGTCTACGACGGTGTGGCGCTGGACGGCGTGGCGCTGGCCACCGAGGCCGACGGGCGGCTGCGGGTCAGCGGCCCGACTCTCTTCGACGGCTACGAGGGCGACGTCGAGCTGACCGCTCGGGTGCTGGTCGATGGCTGGTTCCGGACCGAGGACGCCGCGCGGATCGACGAGGACGGACGGCTGCAGGTGCTCGGCCGCCTCGACGACATGGTCGTCACCGGTGGCGTGAACGTGCCGGCGCCGGCGGTCGCTCGGCGGCTGCGCGAGCACCCCGCGATCCGAGAGGTCGAGGTGCTCGGCGTACCCGACGAGGAGTGGGGCACCCGACTGGTGGCGTTCGTGGTCGGCGACCTGACGCCGGCCGAGGCGCGGGCCTGGGTGGTGGAGCAGCACCCACGCTCGTGGGCGCCGCGCCAGGTGATCGCGGTCGGCGCGCTGCCGCTGCTCGCCAATGGCAAGGTCGACCGGGTGCGGCTGGCCGAGCTCGCCACACCTTAAGTTGGAGCCCGTGGCGGAGACCCGGGTGTACGCGATCGCGCTGCACCATCGGTTCCGGGGCATCACGGTCCGCGAGGGCATGCTGATCCGTGGTGAGTCGGGGTGGGGCGAGTGGAGCCCGTTCCTGGAGTACGAGCCGACGGTCGCCGAACCCTGGCTGCGCTGCGCCGAGGAAGCGGCGGCCGGCGACTGGCCCGCGCCCGTGCGTGAGTCGGTGCCGGTCAATGTCACCGTGCCAGCCGTGGGGCCGGAGCTGGCCCATCAGATCGTCCGCAAGGGTGGCTGCGCGACGGCCAAGGTGAAGGTCGCCGAGCCCGGCCAAGCCCTGGCCGAGGACCTGGCCCGGGTGGAGGCGGTCCGCGATGCGCTCGGTCCGTCCGGGCAGGTGCGGGTGGATGCCAATGGCGCCTGGACTCTTGACGACGCCACCGATGCGATCAAGCTCCTCGACCGCGCTGCGTCCGGGCTGGAGTACGTCGAGCAGCCGTGCGCCACGGTCGAGGAGTTGGCCGCTGTCCGCCGTGCGGTCGACGTCCCCATCGCCGCCGACGAATCGATCCGTCGGGCCTCGGACCCGTACCTGGTCCGCGACCTCGAGGCGGCCGACATCGCGGTGCTCAAGGTGCAGCCGCTCGGCGGTGTCCGGGCCTGCCTGCGGATCGCCGAGGAGATCGGGCTGCCCGTGGTCGTCTCGTCCGCGCTGGAGACCTCGGTGGGGATCGCCGCGGGTGTGGCGCTCGCGGCCGCACTGCCGTCGTTGCCTCACGCCTGCGGCCTGGCGACCGTGCAACTGCTCACCGCCGACGTGGTCGCCGAGCCGTTGCGTCCGGTCGATGGCGCACTGCCCGTTCGTCTCCCGACGCCCGACCCGCACGCGCTCGACCTGCTCGCGGCCGGCGCGGACCGGGTGGCGCACTGGGAGACCCGACTCGGCGCCGTACGGGCGGTGCGCGGGTGAGCGCCACCTCGCTCGCGCGGTCTGTCATCACCGCACTCGTCGCCGGCGGCGTCCGTGAAGTGGTCGTGGCACCCGGCTCACGCAACGCTCCGCTCGCGTTCGCGGCGTACGACGCCGCCGAGGCCGGCGTGCTCCGGTTGCACACCCGCATCGACGAGCGGACCGCGGGCTTCCTTGCGCTGGGGCTGACCAAGGGTGGGTCGCGGGCGGCCGTGATCTGTACGTCGGGCACCGCGGTGGCCAACCTGCACCCGGCCGTGTTGGAGGCCCACCACGCGCGGGTGCCGATGGTGGTCGTCACCGCCGACCGGCCGGTGCGGCTGCGCGGCACGGACGCCAACCAGACCACCGACCAGGTCGGTGTCTTCGGCCCGCTCGTGCCGACCCTCGATGTCGGAACCGAGCCGGTCGAGATCGGCTCCGGCCTGGTGCACCTCAACGTGCAGCTCGACGATCCGCTGGTGCCCGAGGACCGGTGGGTGCCGGGGCTGGTCGAGCAGGAGACCTGGGAGGAGACCGGAGTTCGCGCGGCCGCCGAGATCGCGCTCGGCCCGCGCACCGTCGTCGTCGCGGGCGACGATGCGGGCCCGCGGGCGCGGTCGCTCGCCGCCGCGGCCGGCTGGCCGTTGCTGGCCGAGCCGTCCAGTGGGGCGCGCACGGGTCCGGCGCTGCGGACCTACCGGCTGCTCCTCGCGACGGAGCTGGCCGAGCAGGTCGAGCGGGTGGTGCTCTTCGGCCACCCGACGCTCTCGCGGCCTGTGCAGCGGCTCCTGTCGCGCCCCGGAGTCGAGGTGCTGGACACACACCCGGAGTGGCGCCGTCCTTACCCGGTCACACCGATGCCCGGGCCGATCGCCGTAGCGGGCGCTGACAACCCGGCCTGGCTGGCCGCGTGGCAGGAGGCCGACGCGTCGGTCTCGCGCCAGCTCGACGCGCTGATCGACGCGGCGGGGTTCACGGCGTACCACGTCGCCGGCGCCGTGAGTCGCGCGCTGCCGGTCGGCGGCCACCTGCTGGTGGGTGCGTCCAACCCGATCCGCGACCTCGATCTGATGGCCACGGCCTACGACGTGGGCAGCCATCACAAGGTGGTGGCCAACCGGGGCCTCTCCGGCATCGACGGCACCGTCTCGACCGCCATCGGCGCGGCGCTGGCCCGCCGTCCGGGCAACCGCAACCTCGCGTTGATGGGGGACGTGACCTTCCTGCACGACGCGGGCGGCCTGGTCCTCGGCCCCGACGAGCCACGCCCCGACAACCTCACGATCGTGGTCGCCAACGATGACGGCGGCTCCATCTTCTCGACCCTCGAACAGGGGGCGGAGGAGTACGCCCACGCCTACGAGCGACTCTTCGGCACTCCGCACCACGTCGACCTCGCCGCCCTCTGCCAGGCCTCGCGCACGCCCCACTGGCGGGTGGACTCTCTCGCCGAGCTGGAGCACGCGCTCTCGGTGCCGAACGGCGGCATCGAGGTGGTCGAGGCGGTCGTGGACCGGTCGCGACGACGCGAGCTCGATCTGGCGATCCGCGCGCTGCGGCCGTAGTCAGGACACTAGCCAGCCGGTGGTCCGGCGCCCACCGGCCGGGTCGGCAACAGCTGGGTGAGGAAGAGCGCGAGAACCGCTAGAAGTGCCAGCACCGAGAGGCTGATCCGCAACCCGTCGATCCGGGCGGTGGCGTTCACGTCGCTGATCGCCTCGACCTCGGCCTCGGGGAGCCCCGCGTCGGTCAGCGCGGTCTCGAGCTGCTCGTCGGAGAGGAACGGCACGCCGCTGGCAAGCTGGGTCTCGCCCTGCTTGACGGTCTCGGCGGGCACCGCGGGGTTGTTCGCGATCCCGGCGAAGAAGCTCGCCGACAGTGCCGAGATCATCACCGAGCCGACCAGGGCCGTGCCGAGCGAGGCGCCGAGGTTGGTCGCGGTGTTCTGGAGACCGCCCACCTCTCCGCTCTCCTCGTCGGGCACCGCGGAGACCGTCACCGCGCCGAGCTGGGAGGAGAGCGCTCCGACGCCGAGCCCGGCGAACAGCAGGGGAACCGTCACGATCTCGGGTCCGGCGCCCGCGTCGAGCGCGACGATCAACGACAAGATGCCGACCAGCAGGGCCGCGAGGCCCCAGTTCACCACGCGGCGCGGCGAGGCCTGCGGCCACACCTTGGGGACACCGATCGCGGCGATCAGCAGGGTGACCGAGAGCGGCAGCAGCCGGACGCCCGTCTCGAAGGCGCTCAGCCCCAGCGCCACGGACAGGAAGAGCGGCACGGTGAAGAAGAGCCCGGCCTGGATCAGGAACTGGAAGAAGAACATCGTCATCCCCCCGGTCAACTGCGCGTTGCGCAGCATCGCGGTGCGCACCAAGGGTTCGCGACCCGCGGCGAGCACCCGACGTTCCCACGCGAAGAAGGCGAGCAGCACGACGGCGCCCGCCACGATGAAGCACAGGGTGAGGGAGAGCCCCCAGAGCGACGGCGCCGACGGCTTGGCCAGCACCCAGCCCCACTCCGAGGACCGCAGCACGCCGTACACCGCCATCCCCAACCCGGCCGCCGAGAGGACCACGCCGAGGACGTCGAACCGGCCGCGGCCGCGTTCGGCCTGGACGGCCTGGATCCGGCCGGTGAGCAGCACGATCGCCACGACGATCACGACCTCCCCGGCGAAGACCAGGCGCCAGGTCCAGAGCGTGGTCACCGCGCCGCCGATCAACGGTCCGGCGGCCACGGCGATCGCACCGGCGGAGGCGACCAGACCGTACGCGCGAGGTCGCGCCGCGGCCGGGAAGTTCGACGCGACCAGCGCCACGATCGCGGGCATGATCAGGGCGGCGCCGATGCCTTCGAGGAACGACCAGCCGAGGATCAGGACAGTGAGGTTCTGGGCCAGGGCGGTGGTGAACGAGCCCGCGGCGTAGATCACGCAGCCGATGGTGAAGGCCCGCTTGGGGCCGATGATGGTGCCGATCCTCCCGCCGGTGATCATCATCGTGGCCATCACGAGCGTGTACAGCGTGATGGCGGTCTGGACGCCGGTGACCGTGGTGCCGACATCCTCGGCCACCTGGGCGATGGAGACGTTCATGACCGAGCTGTCCAGGGTCATCAGGAACTGACCCGACGCCAGCGTCAGCAGGACGATGCCTGCCTTACCCGAACCGTTGCTCACGCCTCGCCTCCCCACGATGGTTGACGCCCGAGTCAACCGGTGCTGGGGCCGGGTCGCCTCACCCGCTTTGGGCCACCCAGACCATGGGGTCACCCCAACCGAGTTCCTCGACGCCGTGCTTGGCGAGCGCGAGGACGACCAGCGTGCGCCGGTGAGCGGCGAAGGTGAGCACGTGGGCGACCATGCCGCCGAAGGTGAAGACCTCGGCCGGCTCGCAGAGCGCGTCCACGAATGTGTCGTCGAGCCGGTCCTGCTCGACCACTTCCCGGACCTGGGTGAGGAAGGTCGGACCCTCGGCGGCGAGCCGTTCGCGCATCGAGCTCAGCGACTCGTGCTCCTCGACCGACCAGTCGTATTCGCGCAACGCCACCGCTGCGTTCCACATCCCCAGCTGCCCGATCAGCCGCGACAGCAGCGAACGGATCGTCTGCCGGTCGTCGTCCACGTCGAGCTCGATCGGCTGGTCGAGCTGCTCGTCGGTCAGCCGGGCGGCGAGCCGCACCATCTCGCCGGTCAGCCAGATGTGGTGCTCCACCATGCGGGTCATCAGGTCCATCGAGGTCACCTTGTCTCGGGCGGGCAGCCGAAGGCTGCCGGGTGGGTGGAAGTGGACGTCGCTCGGCGCCGCGATCCGGATCCGGCCCGGTGCCTTGCGCCAGGCCGCCGGCGGTACGCCGTACGCGCGGCCGAAGGCGCGAGTGAACGCCTCGTGTGAGCCGTACCCGGCCTCGACGGCGATGTCGATCAGCGGTGCCTTGGTCGTCACCATGCGGTACGCCGCGCGCTCGAGCAGGATCCGCCGCCGAAACGCCTGCGGGGACTCGCCCGCGACGCTGCGGATCACCCGGTCGAAGTGGAACCGGGAGAAATGGAACCGCGCCGCGACCTGCTCGCCCGACAGTTCGCCTGGCAAGCGGCCGGAGGGATCCTCGTCGAGTGCGTCGGCCAGGTGGTCGACGAACTCGAGGAACAGGTCGGTGTGGGTCGTCACGCTCCGATCCTGCGCCACCTCGCGCCTTCCCGCTTGATCACGATTGCGCCCTGCGCGGACACGTTAGGTGGGTCGCGCGCGGGTCGGGAGAATGCTCGATGTGGAGATCACCGCCCTGCTCTGCGGCCTGGCCATCGGCGTCCTCGTCTGCACGTGGATCGCCGACAAGGTCGACATCCCGGCGCCGTTCGTGCTGATCGTGGCCGGCGTGGTCGCGTCGTACGCGCCCGGAGTGCCCGAGGTCGAGCTCTCCGAGGAGGTGGTCCTCTTCGGGCTGCTGCCCCCGCTGCTGTACGCCGCGGCCCAGGGCACCTCGCTGGTCGACTTCCGGGTCAACAAGCGGCCGATCCTGTTGCTGTCGGTGGGGTTGGTGGCGTTCACGGCGCTCGGTGTCGGCGTGGTCGCACACGAGCTGGTCCCCGGGATCTCGTGGCCGATCGCCTTCGCGATCGGCGCGGTGGTCGCTCCTCCCGACGCGGTGGCGGCCACCGCGATCGGGCGCCGGATCGGGTTGCCGCGCCGCCTGGTCACCATCCTGGAGGGCGAGTCGCTGCTCAACGACGCGACCGCGCTGGTCGCCCTCGGGACGGCGCTGGCCGTCGCGGCCGGCGACGGCTTCAGCTACACCCACGTCGGGCTGGACTTCGTGATCAAGGCCGGCGGCGGCGTGCTGGTCGGCTTCCTGGTCTTCCTCGTGGTCGCCAAGGTGCGCCGCTACCTCACCGACCCGGTGATGGACAGTGGCATGTCCCTGGTGGTGCCGTTCGCGGCGTACGTCGCGGCCGAGGAGCTCGAGGCGTCGGGGGTGATCGCGGTCGTGGTCGCCGGCCTGCTGCTCGGTCACAAGGCGCCGGTCCTGCAGACCGCGCAGTCGCGGATCGCCGAGCGACTCAACTGGCGCACCATCGCCTTCGTCCTCGAGAACACCGTCTTCCTGCTGATCGGGCTACAGGCCAGCTCCATCGTGGAGGGCGCCGGGCACGGCGAGCTGTCGTGGGGTCGGATCGTGGCGGTGTGCACGGCCACCCTCGTGGCCTGCATCGTGCTCCGGCTGGTGTGGGTGTTCCCGGCGCGCTACCTCATCGTCCGCCCGGGCCCCGACCCGATCACCGGGCTGAAGCCGCCGTGGACCTCGACGTTCATCCTGGGCTGGGCCGGCATGCGTGGCGTGGTCACGCTGGCGGCGGCCTTCGTCATCCCCGAGGACACCCCCAACCGTGAGGTCCTCCTGCTGATGGCTTTCACGGTGGTGGCCGGCACGCTCTTCATCCAGGGGATGTCGCTGCCCTGGGTGGCCCGGCGGCTGCACGTGCGCAGCCCCGACCCGGTCGAGGACGCACTGGCCCGCGCCACCTTGCTCCAGCAGGCGTCGAAGGCGGCGCTGCACCGGCTCGACGAGCTCGAGTACGACGACAGCCAGGGCGTCGTCGAGCTGATCCGGCAGCGGCTCGACCAGCGCAACTTCGCGGCGTGGGAGCGGCTGAGCACGGTCGCGGACCGCGAGTCGCCGAGCGACCTCTACGCCCGGATCCGGCTCTCGATGCTGGAGGCCGAGCGGACCAAGGTGCTCAAGATCCGCGACTCCGGCAAGGTGGACTCGGACGTGGTCGCCGATGTGTTGGCGATGCTCGACGTCGAGGAGTCGATGCTCGACATCGCCAACGAGGAGCGCCACGAGCTGCAGGAGTACACCACGCTGCGGCGTACCGGCTACAGCTGTGACGACCTCGACCGCTATCCGGTGATCGACACCGTCGAGGGGCCGATCTGCCAACGCTGCCTCGACGAGGGGCTCGAGTGGGTCGCGCTGCGGCAGTGCCTTGAGTGCGGCAACGTCGCCTGCTGCGACTCCTCGGTCGGCCAGCACGCCACCGCGCACTTCCACGACACCACGCACCCGGTCATGGAGACCGCCGAGCCGGGGGAGGACTGGCGCTGGTGCTACGTGCACCACGCTACGGCGTGAGCGCCTGCTCCAGCGTCCGGGCGGGGTGGCCGCTGACCCGCTCGACGTCGCCGGTCACCTCGGCGCACGACCCGTCGCGGATCGCGGTGTAGGTCGACACCCAGGCGTCGAGCTGCCAGTCCTCGGCGTCCGGGTAGGCCGCTCGTCGGCTCGCGTAGGCCTCCTCGACGGTCTCGTCCTCGAAGGTCCTCCCGGTGCGCTGCGCCACCTCGGTCAGCGTGAGCGCCTCGGGGCCGGTGAGGACGTACGTCGCGTCGGCGTGGTCCGCCGGCGCGCGGAGGACGGCGGCTGCCACGTCGGCGACGTCGGCTCGGGCCACCGCCGCCACCCGACCGTCGCCGGCCGGGCCACGCATCACCCCTTGCGCGTCGGCGAAGTACGGCAGCAGATCGCTGTAGAAGTTGTCGCGCAGGAACGTGTAGGTCATGCCGCTCTCCCGGATCGCCTGCTCGGCGTCCCAGTGGTCACGACCCAGCGTGAACGTCGCATCCGGCGCCGCGCCGGCGAACGAGGTGTAGACGATATGGCCGACCCCGGCGTCGGCGGCGGCGCCGATGAACGTGCGGTGCTGTTCGCGGCGGTCTACCGCCTCGGCGCCGGACACCATGAACAGCAGGGAGACGCCGTCCAGGCCGGCCGGGGCGTCGTACGAGCAGGCCGCGACGTCGGCGAAGCCCGCGGGTGCCCGCGCTGGGTCGCGGACCAGCAGCCGCGGTGAGAGGTCGGCGAGCGCGCGGGCTACCCGCCCGCCCACGGCGCCGGTGGATCCGGTGATCGCGAGCATCAGGTCTCCTGGGTGGATGGCGTGCGTCGGAAGCGGATCGGGAACCGGACCGCTCCGGTGTTCCCCGAGACCGGTAACCACTCGCCGGGGCCGTCGCATTCCGCGTCGGGCATCCGCTCCGCCAGCAGCGGCAGCGCCACGGACATGTCGGTGCGCGCCACGAAGTGACCGAGGCAGTGGTGGATACCCGCACCGAAGCCATGGTGCGGCGGGCGCTGCTGGGTGATGTCGAAGGACGGGTCGGGTACGGCGCGCGGGTCGGTGCCGGCCGAGTGCGACAGCATCTGCACGATGCCGCCCTTCGGGATGTGCAGCCCCTGGAAGTCGACGTCCTCGAGCGCTTCCCGGGTCACCCAGGTGACGGTCGGGTTGACCCGCATCACCTCCTCGACCGCGTTGCTGCCGAGCTCGGGCCGCTCCGCGAGCAGCGCCCACTGGTCGGGGTACTGCAGCAGCGTCTGTAGCGCCAGCCCGAGCTGGTTGCGGGTCGTCTCCATGCCGGCGAAGGCCAGGAACACCAGCGCGACCGAGAGCTCGTGGTCGGTCAGTTGGTCGGCCGAGACCAGTGTCGTCACCAGGTCGTCGCGTGGGTGTGCGCGCCGGTCGGCGACCACCTCCTCGACGTACCCGGCCAGTCCGTTCAGCGCCGCCTCGATCCGCGGCACCTGGTTGCCCACGTCGATCGAGAACGACGCCCCGAGGTCGTCGGCCCAGCGCGCGACCTGCGGCCAGTGATCCTGGGGCAGCCCGAGCAGCAGACAGATGATGCGGGCGGCGTACGGCTCCGCGAACTCGTGGATGAACTCGACCTGCCCGCGCGGCGCGAACGCGTCGATCAGCTCGTTGGCGATCCCCTGGAAGGTCGGCCGCAGCTCGGCGATGACGCGGTTCTTGAACGCCGGCACCATCAGCTTGCGGATCCGGGCGTGGTCCTCGCCCTCCAGCGAGAGCAGCGTCTCCTGCCACCAGTCGGAGAACAGGCCCGAGTGGATGCCGTTCTGGGCCGGCCATCGGGCGTTGCCCTGCCGGAACCGCCGATCACGCAGCAGCGCGCTCACCTCGGCGTACCGCAGCACGGCCCAACCCCACGTCGTCTCGACGTACCAGTCCTCCTCGCGCGCCTCGTGCACCTGCGCCGAGGTGACGTCGAAGGCAGGATCGCCGAGGTCGAAGGTGCGGGCAGCCATGGCGGCAACCTAGGCCATGTCCCTCACGTCCCCGCGCGCACCATCCGCACGTGCAGCCCCTCGTCGTGCTCGTCCTCGGTGCCGTCGAGTCGGAAGCCCTGCCGCTCGTAGAACGCGATCGCCCGCGCGTTGTTGGCCAGCACCCACAGGTAGCAGGCTCGGTCGCCGACGACGGTCTCGAACAGCGCATAACCGACACCGGTGCCGTAGTGCGCTTGCCTGACGTAGAGCGCCCAGAGCTCCAGGTCGATGTCCACGTCGTTGTCGCGTGCCGGTCCGGCGGTGGCGAATCCGACCAGCGCGTCGCCGTCCTCGGCCACGAAGGTCGGCTCGTCGGCGGTGGTCAGGATCTCGCGCCAGCTCTCCACCCGATCGTCGGCCCGGTCTCGGCGGTCGTCGAGGATCCCCTGCGGCATCAACCCCGTGTAGGCGTCGTCCCAGACGTCGAGGTGCAGGTGGCCCAGCGCCTGCGCGTCCGCGGGCACCGCCCGCCGGATCACCACACCGTCGGGGAGCGCCATGCACGGAGCCTAGGGCTCTCAGGGCGCGTACGCCGGGTCCAGGAACGACGTGAACCCGGTGACGCCGCCGGCGCCGAAGGTGAGCACGGTCAGTCCGTGGCCCAGGAACGCTCCGACCCGTTCGTCCCAGGTGCGGAAGACCAGCGCGGGCTGGCCGTTCGCGCTGGCCGGCTCCACCCGCCAGCGCCGGCCGGGGGCCAGCGGCAGCGAGGCGAGGAACGTCGCGACGGCAGCCCGGCCGCGGTACCACTCGGCGTACGGCGGCATGGAGAACTCGACGTCCTCGGCCAGCAGCGCCACCACCCCGTCCACATCGCAGCGCTCCCAGGCGGCGATCAGCGCCGCCACCGTGGCCCGGACCGCGTCGTCGCCGACCTCGCGGAGCACCTCCTGCTGGCTGCGATCCGGCAGCACCGCGCGCACCGAGCCCCGGGCCCGAGCCAGGGCGCTGGTGACCGAGGCGACCGTCGTGTCGAGGATCTCGGCCGTCTCGATCGCCGAGAAGGCGAGGACGTCGCGCAGCACCAGCACCGCCCGTTGCAGTGGCGGCAGGTGCTGCAACGCGGCGATGAAGGCCAGCTCCACCCCCTCCCGTTGTTCGTAGACCGCTTCGGCCGGAGCGGAGCCCCAGGCGAGGCCGGCGTCGGGAAGTGGCCCCAGCCACGCGGTCTCGGTGAGGGGCGGTCCGATCCCGTCGGCCGGGTCGTAGGCGGGGCTGAGGTCGACCGGGACCAGCCTCCGCCCCCGCCGTTCGATCTCCCTCAGGCACACGTTGGTGGCCACCGAGTAGAGCCAGGTGCGCAGTGAACTGCGCCCCTCGAACCGGTCCACCCCGCGCCAGCCGCGGAGCAACGTCTCCTGTACGGCGTCCTCGGCGTCGTGGGAGGAGCCGAGCATCCGATAGCAGTGCAGCAGCAGTCCCGGCCGCAGCGGCGCGACCTGCTCGGCGAACTCCTCCGACGCCAACGTCATCCCGCGTAGCTCCCCACGAGGGTCATCGGGTGCAGCTCGGGCGTGTTGGCGCAGCGATCCTCGATCAACGAGGCGGTGAACCGCTGGAACGCCTCCGACACCTGCACCTTCCCGCCGTCGCCCTCCTCGTCGACGACGTGCAGGAAGGTGACGCCGTCGTCGAGCAGGTAGACCGAGTAGGTCACGCCCTCAGTCTCGCGCGCCGCGAGATCCGCCATCACCTCGCGAACGTACGCCGTGTTCTCCTCCGCACGCCCGACCTTGACCCGGTAGGTCACCATCCGCTGCATCTCGGTTCCTCTCGTCGGCGGCCCTGGTGGCCGTCCTCACCTCCTGTGATCCGCGGCAGGGTGCGGAATGATCGGTTCATGCGGATCACCAAGTTCGGCCACGCCTGCGTCCGGATCGAGCACGACGGTCAGGTGGTGGTTCTCGATCCGGGGGTGTTCACCGAGCCCGAGGCGGTCGACGCTGCGACGGCGGTGCTGGTGACGCACCTGCATCCCGACCATCTGCACCCCGACAACCTCCGCGCCACCGATGCGCCCGTGTTCACGGTCGGCCAGGTCGCCGACCAGCTCGCGGCCGACGCTCCCGACGTCGCCGAGCGCACCACTGCCGTTCCGGCCGGAGCGGCGTTCGACGTCGGGCTGCCGGTCCGCGCGGTGGGCGAACTGCACAACGTGATCCACCCCGAGCTGCCGCAGCCCTACAACTCCGGCTACCTGATCACCGTCGGCGACCAGACCGTCTACCACCCCGGCGACGCACTCGCGACGCCCGACGTGCCCGTCGACGTACTGCTCTGCCCGGCCTCCGCGCCGTGGCTGCGCAGCGAGATGGCCATCGAGTTCGTCCGCGCGGTCGGGGCACCGACCAACCTGGCCATCCACGATCGGATCTACTCCGAGACCGGACACGCCTTCCTCGCCGCGCAGATGGAACAGCTGGCCGGCCCGCGGGGACTCACCTGGGTCCGCCGAGCCGACCGCGAGGACCTGTGACTTGAGAACCCCGCTGCTACAGGCGCACCCGCCGCTCGTGCATGGCGTCGTACGCCGGCCGACAGACCCTCGCCACCTCGGCGTCGTGCGGCGAGAGATCGACGGTGCGCGGCCGGTAGGGCTCGAAGCCGGTGGAGGCGAGCACGGCGTCGTACCAGTACGGCGCCCACACCCCGTCGGAGTCGCGCGGCCCGGCCGGCCAGGACAGCATCCGATCGGTGAACCCGATGTCGAGCCAGTCGCACAACCACCGGAGGTAGGCCTCGGGAGCGCGCAGGAAGTCGGCCGAGTCGATCACCGGTACGTCGTAGTCGAGGGCATCCCATCGGTCCAGGAGCCAGTGCTGCTGGAGCAGGCCGATGTCTTCGGGCTCGCACGTCTCACGCGACCGGACATAGGACGCGACGACCTCGGCGGGATCTCGGATCAACAGCACGTTGCGGAACTCATCGGTCCAGTCTGCGTCGACGGACAGGTCGAGATGCTGCGCCATGTGCTTGGCGTAGTGCACGGTCCGGCCGGCGGGGAGGGGTGCCATCAGCTCCGCGACCACGGCGGTCAGCGAGGTCGGTTGAGCGGCGATGATCTGGTCGCGGCCGGGATGGTCGACGCCGGTGCGCAGGAGGTACTCCGCATAGAGCGGCTCGTCGACCACGACGGTGTCCGGCCGGTTCTCCCAGGAGCGCATCATCGCCGTCGAGATGTTGCGAGGGCCTGACCACATGCCCACGCGTACGACGCCGCCCGGCATGGTCACGGTCGGGTCCGCCCGGCCACGTCTCGAGCCACCCAGTCGGCGTACAGCTCCTGCAGTCTCGCCACGACGGGGCCGCGACCGCCCGACCCGATGGTGCGGCCGTCAACCGAACGCACCGGTGCGACTCCGGCGAACGTCCCGGTGACGAAAGCCTCCTGTGCGCTGTAGACGTCGGTGAGGCTGAACGTCCGTTCATGCGCGGTGATGCCGTGGTGGCGACTCATCGCCAGCACGTTGCCCCGGGTGATCCCACCGAGGCAGAACCGGCCGTCGGAGGTCCACACCTCAGGCTCCTCGGGCGTGCCCTTCACGACGAAGAAGTGGGTGCTGTTGCAGGTGGCCACGAAGCCGTGCGGGTCGAGCATCAGCGCCTCGTCGGCGCCGGCCTGGTAGGCCTGGATGCACGCCAGGATGTCGTTGAGCTTGCTGTGTGCGTTGAGCTTGGGGTCGAGGGTGTCGGGCGTCGCGCGGCGGACATGCGTGGTGAACAGCGCGAGGCCGTGCTCGACGGTGTCCGGCGTGGGCAACTTGTGCTCGGCGATGATCACGATGGTCGCCGGGCCGACGGTGACCCGGGGATCTTGGTACGGCGTTGACTTCACCCCCCGGGTGCACATCAGCCGGACATGCACGCCGTCGGTCATGCCGTTGGCGTCGAGCGTCGCGTAGACCGCCCGGGTCAGGTCGTCGCGGCTGACGCCGAGGTCGATCATCAACGCCGCCGAGCCCTCCCACAGCCGGTCGAGGTGCTGCTCGAGGAACGCCGGGTGCCCGTCGTGGATCCGCAAGCCTTCCCAGATCCCGTCGCCGAGCACGAAGCCGGAGTCGAAGACCGAGATCACTGCCTCGGCCCTCGGCTTCAGCTCACCGTTGACCCAGATCAGGATCTCGTCGTTGCGGGGATCGTGGGCATGGTCGTGTGCGCCGGAGGGCATGGGCCGACCCTAGGACCTGGGTCGCGACGTCACCGACGTTGGGGATGACCAGCGCTGCCAAGGTACGTTGGCTGGTCTGGACCGCCTGTCTCGACGGCTCGGGGGGAGCCATGAGTCGTGTCTTCGTGAGCTGCGCCTACCGCGACCGCGCCATCGGCGCGCAGGTCGAGGCGGCCGTGCGGGAGCTCGGGCACGAGGCGTTCGATGACCTGGACGATCTCACTCGGGACGAAGCGGCCGGGCGCGCGTGGTGGGACGAGATCGTCGCCCGCATCGAGAGTTGCCAGGTGTACGTCGCGCTGGTCTCGTCGGCGTACGCCGAGTCGCAGTCGTGCCGGCTGGCCGCCAAGCACGCCGAGGCCTGCTCGCTGCGGGTGGTCCGCCTCGACCTCGAGAGTGGGGTCTCCGGATGCCACCCCGTGATCGAGCGGGCGGTGCCGGTGCCCTTCGACTGGGGGGATCCCTCGGCCGCTCGCCTGGTCACCGGGGTGCTCGACCCCCTCGAGCCCGGCTCAGGCCCGGCCCCGGAGCCCGAGCCGGAGCCAGAGCCGGAGCCCGAGCCGGAGCCCGAGGTCGGCGTCGAGGAGGTGGCTCGCATCGAGCGGCGGGTCGTCGCCGCGGTCGTCGCGGTCGCCGTGGTTCTGCTCGTCGTCGCGCTGCTGCCCAGGCTGACCGGACACCGGTCCGGCGAGGGTGGGGCGGTTACGGCCGCGGCCGGGCCGGAGGCCGAGCTGCTCGCCACCGTCGAGGAAGCGAACTCGGACCTGTTGCCGGCCGACTCGTGCGGCGCCCGCGACGGCACGGTCGCCTGCCTCAACCCGGCCCCGAACATCCGCGCGGCCATCCTGACCACGTACCCGACACCACAGGAGCTGTACGACGCCTACGCGAGGGCCGTGACCCGACTGTCGGACGGTTCGGAGCCACGCAACGTCGGCGACTGCACCCGCAAACAGGCCAACGGCGAGGTCAGCTGGAACCTCGACCGTCGCCACCGGGCCGACATCTCCGTGGCCGAGCACGTGCACGGCGGCCTGGACCCCGAGTCGGAGGCAGCGGGCCGGTTGTTCTGCACCGAGACCAACGACGTGGTGTCACTCGTGTGGACCCTCGACCCCGGCCTGCTCGTCACGGCCACCGGCCAGCCGACCGCCCTCACGATGGCGTGGTGGAACCGGGTGCACCTGGACCTCGCGTCGCAAGCTGAGCCGCGTGGATAGATGAATAGATCATCTATCCACTTGAATAGATGATCTATTCATTGCGACACTGGACGAGTGATATTTCGAGTCCCGGAGCTCGATGCCGTGGACTGCCGCGTCATCGAGGGCATCGAGGAGTACCGCCGGGAGATGCGGTACTTCCTCGGCGTGACCCGGCGCTGGCGTGGGCAGCTGCGCCGCAACCTGCGAGCTCGTGCCATGCGTGGCTCCAACAGCATCGAGGGATACGACGTCTCCTTGGACGACGCGATCGCGCTCCTCGACAACGACGACGAAGCGTTGGATGCGGATCAGCGGACCGTGCTCGAGGTCACGGGCTACCGCAACGCGATGGCGTACGTGCAGCAGCTGGCCGATGACCCCGACTTCCACATGGACCAGTCGCTCATCCGCGGCCTGCACTTCATGATGCTCGGCCACGACCTGGACAAGAGCCCCGGAACCTATCGACGCGGGCCGATCTATGTCCGAGACGAGGACCGTGACGAGATCGTCTACGAAGGTCCTGACCACGAGCTGGTGCCGGGGCTGATGGCGGAGTTGCTCGACCAGTTGGAGCTCCAGGACGACGACGGCGGTCGGCAACCCATCTTCGTCGCGGCCGCGATGGCCCACCTCAACCTGGTGATGATCCATCCGTTTCGCGACGGCAACGGCCGGATGGCGAGGTGCCTGCAGACGTTGATCCTGTCCCGCAACCAGATCCTCGGACAGGAGTTCGCGAGCATCGAGGAGTGGCTCGGCCGCAACACCGCCGCCTACTACGACGTCCTGGCTCGCACGGGCGAGGGGCGCTGGAACCCCGATCGCGACGCGATGTCGTGGGTGCGTTTCAACCTGAGGGCGCACCACATGCAGGCTCAGACGGTGTGGTTCCGCCTCCGAGAGTCCGACTCCTTGTGGAGTCGCCTCGACGACATGGTCGAGGAGCGCGGTCTGCCGTCGAGGTGCGTCAACGGCCTGTTCACCGCGGCGCAGGGCCTCCGGCTGCGCCGAGCCGCTTACCAGGACGGGGCGGACCTCGAGTACGGCGCCGCCAACCGCGATCTGAAGGCCATGGTCGCCGCTGGACTGTTGGTCGCCCGCGGAGAGACGCGCGGTCGGTTCTATCTGGGCACCGCGTCGCTGCGTGACCTGTACCGCGAGGTGCGGGCCGAGAGCCGTGGACGGGTCGTCGACCCTTACGAGTCGCTTGCCGACCTACCGGACGGCCCCATCACTGACACTCTCCCCAACTCGCTGTTCTAACCGCTCAGCCCCTGGCTCCGCCTCGAGACGGCGGACCCGCTTGCGCAGCTTGCGGACCCGCGTGCGCAGTGTTGCGACCTCCCCCTCCAGTTCGGCCACACGTGCCTGCGCGGCGTCGTACTGGGGGAGGAGTAGGTCGGTCGGCGGCATCGGCGCGCGGACGTGCACCTCGGCGGCCTCCGGGACGTGGTCGTCCAGGCCGATCCGTTCGGCGCCGGCCCGGACCAACGGCGGCGCCAAGCGGCCGTACGGCGCGTCGTCGGCGGGCCAGTCGACTGCCGTCCGGCCCTGCCCGACCCGGCCGATCCGGACTTGGTGGTGATAGCCCCGGATCGCCGGTGGCTCCACGTGCACGAGCTCGAGGCCACGCTCAGTGAGCCCGTTGCTGAGCCAGCCGCGGTCGAAGACGACAGCATTGGTGGGGTCGGTCTCGTTGATGTACAGCGTGTTCTGGCTGTCCTGCATGAAGGGGAAGGCGGCCTTGTCGAAGACGAAGACGGTGCCGATCAGCAGTCCATCGTCGGTGAGCACTCGAGCCACCTCGTCGAGGTAATGCTCGGCCTGCGCTTCGAGCAGGTGGGTGAAGACCGACCACGCCTCGATGATCGACACGGTCCGGTCGGCCACCGGAAAGGGTTGCACCCACGGCTTGTGCGGATCGGGGTTGAAGCCCGGGTTGTAGACGTCGTGATGGTGGAACTCGAAGCCGTCCGTCGCGAGGTTCTCTTGGCACCAGCGGACCATCCCGGCGTGCAGGTCGAAGCCGACGTACCTCTCCGGCCGTGGGGTCTGCTGCAGCAGGCGGCGGGCCGAGCGACCGCACCCGCAGCCGAAGTCGAGGTAGCTGCGCCACTGCTCCGTCGGCAGCCCCGCGTAGATGGGCTCGCCGGTCGCGTTCTCGAAGTACGACGGGTCGGTCGGCCCGACGAGCTCGCGCAGCTCCAGCGGTGGGAGCGGTAGCTGCGTCACGCCGGGAGACTAGTGACCACTAGCTGGACAGCGCGTCTCGGACAGGCACGAACTTGCCCTGCGTCTCGGCCAGTTCGGCGTCGGGGTCGGAGTCGGCGACGATGCCGCAGCCGGCGAACAGGCGCACGGTGGCGCCGTCGATCACCGCCGAGCGGAGCGCGATGCCCCACTCGCCGTCGCCCTTGGCGTCCATCCAGCCGACCGGTCCGGCGTACCGGCCGCGGTCCATCCCCTCGAGCTCGGCGATCAGGGCGATGGCGTCCTGGGTCGGCGTACCGCCGACGGCGGCCGACGGGTGCAGCGCGGCGGCGAGTTCGAGCGAACTGACCGTCGCGGCATCGTGGACGACGCCGGCCACGTCGGTGGCGAGGTGCATGACGTTGGGGAGGTGCAGCACGAACGGCGCCTCGGGCACGTTCATCGACGAGCAGTGCGGTTCGAGCGCCTCGGCGACCGAGCGGACGGCGTACTCGTGCTCCTCCAGGTCCTTCGACGAGCGCGCCAGCCGGGCAGCGAGGGTGAGGTCGCGCGCGTCGTCGCCGGTACGGCGGATCGTCCCGGCCAGCACCCGGGAGGTGACCAGGCCGCGCTCCCGGCGGACCAGCAGCTCGGGCGTCGCGCCGAAGATCCCGTCGACGTGGAAGGTCCAGCAGGTGGGGTAGCCCGTCGCCAGGCGGTGCAGCGGCCAGCGCACGTCGATCGGCTCGTCGGCCGTGGCGACCAGGTCGCGGGCGAGCACGACCTTCTCGAGGTCGCCGGCGTTGATCCGCCGTACCGCCTCGCCGACGGCGGCCATCCACTGCTGTCCGTTGAGGGCGCCGTCGGTGAAGCTGACGCCCACCGGGGCGGGCGGCCTGGTCGCGAGCTCGAGGCGACGATCGAGTTGATCGAGTCCGCCCACCGACGAGACCGTGGTCAGCCACGAGGTGTCGCCCCGGCGTCCGAGGATCACCTCGGGGACGACGAGCGCCGACTCGACCGAGTCGTCGGCGAACGCGAAGGTCCCGAACGCGACCAGGCCACTGCCCGGCTCGTGTACGTCGCTGCGCACGATCGCCCGCGCCGAGATGTCGCGCCACCAGGCATCGGCCTCAGCGAACCGGCCGGGTCCGCTGGGCCGCAACTCGGCAGCGACGCCGCAACCGACCAGACCGTCGCCGTTGCGCAGCCACGTGACCGGGTGGTCCTCGGGCAGCATGTCGAGCAGCGATGCGTCGGCGGGGAGCTCCAGCGCGACAGTGCGGACGACGAGCGGTGCGCCGGCTGTCTCGACCGAGACGTCCGGGGTGGGGCCACTCGTCACAAGGGTCGAGCGTACTCACGGCCGGACGTCTCGCCCGAAACCTGGACCGCCGCCGTGTCCGACCTCACGTCGGAGCGGCCCGCACGCGGGACCAGGCTCAGCTCCAGTAGACGACGACCTCGTCACCGACCTGCACCTGGTCGTAGAGCCACGCCACGGCGTCGTAGTCGCGAACGTTGACGCACCCGTGCGACGCGCCGGAGTATCCCCGCGCGGCGAAGTCCGAGGAGTAGTGGACCGCCTGGCCGCCGGAGAAGAACATGGCGAACGGCATCGGCGAGTCGTAGAGCCTCGAGACGTGGTCACGGCTCTTGAGGTAGACCGAGAACACGCCCTCACGGGTCGGGGTGTACGTCGCCCCGAACCGCACGTCGACGGTCTTGCGCACCTGCCCGTCGACGACCCAGCGCAGGGTCTGGCTGGACTTGTCGACGCAGAGCACCCGGCCCGTGCGGCAGCGCGGGTCGAGCGGGCCGGGGACGTTGTGCAGCCCCAGTTGGTCGCGGGTCGGCTCGCCGGTCATCGCGTGGAGCCGGTCGAGGGTGCGCTGGTCGACCCGGCCGGTGACCGGGATCTCGCGCTTGCGCTGGAAGCCGCGGACCGCCGCGACCGTGTCCGCGTCGTACCGGCCATCTGGTCGGTCGAAGTACCACGCCAACGCCGCGAGTCGCGCCTGGAGGTCGCGGACCCGCGTCCCGGTGTCGCCGCGTTGCAGCAGCGGGTTGCCGGGCTCCATCCCGCGGATCGGCCGGTGCTGCGAGCGCGGCGGGTAGGCGGTGGGCTGCTCGACCGCTGGCTCGACGGCCGGCTCGACGG
>ERZ761607.797-NODE-797-length-46382-cov-5.639044_pt1 | contig 46382 bp, 41 predicted proteins | sample MGYA00511164_ERZ761607 | MGnify/ENA primary metagenome ERZ761607 (study PRJEB28899, sample SAMN02445080) | bioreactor sludge metagenome | biome: EBPR sludge | place: Australia: Brisbane, Thorneside Wastewater Treatment Plant | collected 2011-06-22 ...
TCCGTTCTCCCCCCCCGCCGCTCGTCTGGACGGATCTTTTTCGATCCGTCGAGAAAAGCCCGACGACGTAACCCCCGCAGCCGGAGCCCGTAAGTTTGACGCCCACGGCGCCGAGTTCGAAGAGGCGCTCGCAAGCGGCCTCGATCTCGGGGCACGAGACCCCGAGTTTCGCCAGCAGCGATTGCGCGCGATTCATGCGCTTGCCCAATTCCGCCAAGCGTCCGGACTCGAAATCTTCCAGCATGGATTCCGTGTTGCCCGCGATCTCGTCGATGAGCGAGTCGAAGGTCGATTCCGAGCGGCCGCGGAAAGCCTGCACGGCTTCGATGACGTCTTTCGTCGAGTGCGGTTTGCCCGAAGGCAGGAGCGCGAACGCGAAGCCGCTCGTCTTCGAGAGGTCGAGCGCGCGGTAATCGCGGCGTCCCGCCTCGAAAACGAGCGGGCACTCCGTCGCGATCGTGTAGGGGTCCACGCCGGAGGGCTTGCCGTGGAAAAAGGTTTCGCCCCGCAGGGCGGCTTCGGCCACGGCGCGACCGCGCTCGCCTTGGTCTCCCCCGAGTCCGTGGGCGCGCGCGAAGGCCACGCAGAGCGCGGCCGAGGAACCGAGTCCCGAGGCGACGGGGATGCTGCTTTGGACCTCGAGCCCTTCGAGCGGCGACGTCGGACCGATGAGCCCGCGCACGTCGCGGATGCGCTCGAAGGCTTCGGTCGAGAGCGGGTCGCCGTTGAAGCGCAGGCCCGCGAAACCCGGATTCTCGCGCAGCGTGAGTCCGAGCTCGCGCACGGGCAAGGCGATGGCCCGCCCGCGGTAGACGACGCCGTGCTCGCCGCCCAAGATGAACTTCGCGCAGGATCGGCCTTGGCGTTGCTCCATCGAGGCTACATCCAATAGAGAAGCAGGATCGTCAAAAGCGACCAGGTGACCCGGGCGAGCACGGCCACGCCGAGCGAAACGCGTTGGGCGAGGGTTCCCAAAAGAAGGCCCAGCAGGAAGTGGGTGACGAAGACGAAACCGCTCTGGAAGCCGCACGCGAGCACGAGCGCGTCGAGGAACGCGACGCCGCCGTAGCCCCAGCTCGGCGCGACCCAGCCGCGCACGAAGAGCTCGGCGAGGATCGGCATCGCGATCCCGAGGGCCGGGATGAGCATCCAATGTTCGACGGCCGGAATCTGAAAATTCCAAGGCAGGAAGCCTTGGCGCGTGAGCAGCAAAACCGCGGCGCTCGGCGCGAAGGCCGCCAAGCCCGCGCCGATTCCGATTGCCCATTCGCGGCGTCCCCGGATGCGAACCCGAAACAGCTCCGGCTTCCATCGTTTGGAAAGAACCCAGAGGCCCAGAAAGCTCGCGAGCTGCCAGCCCAGCAGCCGCGTCTGCAGAAGGGCGAGATCGCCGCCCGCGGCCGCCCACAGGAAAAGGAGCGTGGAGAGGGCGTACGCGAATGGCAAGACGAGGGCTGACATCGAAGGCGAAGCTACCTTAGAAATTTCGCTCATGCGAGTTGGGGTCCGGTGCCAGCTTCGTCTTCCCAGATCTCGCCCTCGAGACCGAGGCGAGCCAGCGTCGCCCGGAGTTCCGCGGCCACGGGCCGCTCGCTCAGGAAGTGAAGGTTGGGGCCGGCGTCGATCGTGAAGAAATAGTCGCGCTCGCGTTGGGGCGCGAGCGCCTCGAGGAAGCGCCAGGTCGGCGGCAAGAGGTAGTCCGCCGGCGGCTCGCCGCTGCGGGCGACGGCGTGCATTTCGAGGGCTTCCTCTTCGAGGAGGGGCCCCAGCGCGTCGAGGCGCCGGGCTTGGAGCGCGGCTTCGACCGCGCGGATCCGCGAAGGCAATCGCGCGAGCCGGTCGGCGAAGCGCGGGCTCGAGAGCGCGGCCGCGTGCCCGTCCGTGCTCGAGATTTTCTTTTTGTCGCGCGAGAGGATCACGATCGTGTCGCGCAAGGGCCACTCGAAGGGAAGGGGTTGCGCGTGCTCCCCGTCCCATTTGACGAGGCCGCCGTAGATCGAGCGGCAGGCCGAGCCCGATCCGCGTCGGGCGAGGGCCGAGAGATCCGCGGCCCGGGTATCGAGAAGTCGGCGCGCCGTTTCCGTCCCCACGGTCTCGGCGAGGAAGGCGAGCGTGAGCGCGGCGAACGACGACGCCGAGGAAGCGATGCCCGCGCCGAGCGGGAAATTATTTCGGCTGTCGATCGAAAGCGGCGGGCAGTGGCGGCCGAAGCCGGCGTGGGCGTAGCTCTCCACGCGCCGTAAATGGGCGATCAGCTTGCGGCGATCCGCTTCGGAAGCCGGGGCGCCTTCGATGAGGATGCGGAAGGCGTCGTCGGGGACGGGCGCGGGGCCCGCTTCGCCGAGCTTCTCGGTGACGACCGTCGTGCGTGCCTTCGAGAGCGTGAGGCTGATCGAGGGGTTCGTGCCGAGGTTGCGCGTCTCGTCCGAAGTCGAGGGTAGCTTTCCCCAATACTTGATGAAGGCGATGTTCGGCGAGGCCCAGGTCTTCACGCGAGTTCCAGACCTTTGGCTTGGAAGGCTTCGGGCTTCGCCGGCCCGAGCTCCCAGCCGCGCGTGCGGACGGCCGACTCGAAGTCCGCACGACGGGCTTCGTGCACGAGGCAGAGCAGGGCGTCGCCGCCGCCCGCGCCCGTCGTCTTGAGCGCGCGCAGCCAACCCGCGGATTGCCCGGCCTCCGTGAATTCTTTTACGAAGTCGGGGACGAGCGGGGTCGCGGCAAAAAGTTCGGCGTGCTCGCGGATCGCGCGCTCCCAATCCCGGTGGCCGAGAAAATCCTCGGTCGAGCGGCCGAGGGCTTCGAACCAGGCGTTGTCGGGTTCGAAGCGCGCGAGCCAATCGCGCGTCGACGCCTTTTGGCCGGTGTGCACGATCGCGAGCTCCGAGGGGAAAGAAAGGCTCGGGGCTTCCCAGTGCTCCCCTCGGAGAACGAGGCTGCCGCCCGCGAGCTGCGTCGCGAGGTCGAGCCCGGAGGCGCGTGGGGAATCGAGTCGGCGCAGGATCTCGCGGCCCTCGAGCCACAGGCGTCGGAGCGTCGGAGCGTCGAAGGAGCCCGGATCCCCGCGGCGGCCCGTGACTTCCTTCACGAAGCGGTCGGGATCGCTCGCGAAGAGATCGCCGGCCGGGGCGGCGGGCGTCTCGGCGAGCACGTGCGTGAGGCCGAGCGTGGCGGCCACGGTCGCGCTGCTCGAGCCGAGCCCGTCGCTCGCGCGCCAGTCCATGCGCAGAAAGACGCGGCCCGGCTGCCAGCCCCGCGCGCGCGCAAGGGCCGCGACGGCGAAGCGCAGGAAACCGGCTTCTTCGGCCCGCGTCGCCGCGTCGGCGAAGGCGGACGGGTTGGGGAAGCTCGCGTCGAAGCCGCCGCCCGAAAGGCGCAGGCCTCCCGCGTAGGTGCCCGGCGTCCAGCTCGCGTGGAAGTCCTTGGCGACCGCCGTGGCGAGGCCCGCGAAGCCGCGCGTGACGCCCCATTCCCCGAAGAGGATGACCTTGCCGGGGACGCGGATCTCGACCGGGCGGCTCATTCCAGTTCCGAGACGGAGGTGAAGTCGTGCGAGACGCGCGGGCGCTCGGCTTCCTTGCGTTCGCGGTAGGCGTGCAGGATCTCTTCGGCCGCGCTCGCCGAGACGTTGCCCTCGCGGACCATGAGGTGCGCGACGACTTCGACTTCTTCGCCCTTGGCGCCCGCGCCGAGCGCGAGGTTCTTGGCGTGAAGCTTCATGTGGCCCTTTTGGATGCCGGTCGTCGTGAGCGCGCGCAACGCCGCGAGGTTCGAGGCGAGGCCCGAGCAGGCGATGATGCGGCCGAGCTGGTTCGCCGTGGGATTGCCGAGGGTCTGGAGCGAGAAGCGCGCCATCGGGTGGAGGCGCGTGACGCCGCCCACCGTGCCGAGCTGCAGCGGCAGCTCGATCGTGCCCACGAGCCAACCTTCTTCGTCGAGACGCCACGTCGAGAGGCTGCGGTAGCGGCCGGTGCGGCAGGCCGCGTAGGCGTGCACGCCGGCTTCGACGGCGCGCCAGTCGTTGCCCGTCGCGATGACGACGGGATCGACGCCGTTCATGATGCCCTTGTTGTGCGTCGTCGCGCGGTAGGGGTCGGAGTCCGCGAAGACGAAGGCTTCGAAGATGCGTTGGGCGATTTGCGCGCCGGACAGCCCACCTTCCTCTCCCTTCGCGACGAGGAGCTCGGGGTTCACGCGCGCGCGCGCGCGGAAGACGCGGCGATCGGCGAGATTGGAGAGGATGCGCAGGCCGACGCGGCCGCCCGTGAGCGCGGCGATCTCGGGGGCGAGCTTCTCGCAGACCGTGTTGACGAGGTTCGCGCCCATGGCGTCCTTCGTGTCGAGCACGACGTGCACGACGAGAAAGGGAACTTCGGCGTCGGGAAAAGCACGGACTTCGAGGTCGAGGGCGCCGCCGCCGCGCATGACGAGGCGCGGGTGGATTTCGTTGGCGAGGCGCAGGAGTTCGGGCTTCGCGTCGAGGATGCGCTCGCGCACCGCGGGGAACTCCGACGTCGCGACGTCGAGGACTTGGATCTGTCCGATCATCGCCGACTCGACGACTTCCGTCGTGAAGCCGCCCGATTCGTAGACCCAGCGCGCGGCGTTCGACGCCGCGGCGACGACCGAGCTTTCCTCGACGGCCATCGGCACGAGGTAGTCTTCGCCGTCGACCTTGAAGTTCGTCGCGATGCCGAGCGGCAGCGGAAAGGCGCCGATCGCGTTCTCGATGAAGAGGTCCGCGATATCGAAGGAGAGCGCGCCGTCCTGGCCGACGAGCCGGACCTGATCGACGGGCAGGTTCGCGAAGGCGCGCACGAGATCGACGCGTTCGCCGCGGTTGAGCTTGTAGAATCCCTTGAGGCGGCTGTTCTTCTTGAGGTTCGGTTTCATTTCACTTCCCGTTTCGATTCCGAGGGGCCGAGCTCGCGCAAGTCGCGCGGCGTGCGGCAGCCCGTCGCGAAATGCGCGATGCGCAGGGTTTCCGTGATCTCGTCGCCAAAGGCTTCGAGGCTTTCTTCGCTGTGGGCCGCGCGCAAGAAAGGCGCGGCGAGTCCGACGAGATCGGCGCCGGCGTAAATCGCCTTGGCGGCTTCGAGTCCATCGCGGATTCCGCCCGAGGCGATAACGGGGTAATCGCGCGGCAGGACGGCGCGGGCGTCGTGCAGGGCTTCGCGCGTGGGGATGCCCCAGTCGCGGAAGAGCTCGCCCAGGCGGCGGCGCGAGGGGCTGCGCAGGCCTTCGATGTAACCCCAGTGCGTGCCGCCGAGCCCCGCGACGTCCACGGCGTCGAAGCCGACTTCGCGCGCGCGGCGGCAAGTGTCGGCGTCGAGGCCGCAGCCGACTTCCTTGAGGATGAGGGGGATGCGCAGCTCGCGACGGAGCTCGGTCGCCTTCTTCCAAAGGCCCGCGAAGTCGCGATCGCCTTCGAGTTGGATGGCTTCCTGGAGCGGGTTGAGGTGCAAGATAAGCGCGTTCGCTTCGAGTCGGTCCACGATACGGCGGCAGTCGTCGACCGACTTGCCGTAGTTGAGCTGCACGAGGCCGAGATTGGAGTAGAGCACGGCGCGGGGCGCCGCCCGACGGAGCGCGAAGAGGGCGTCGTCGCCCGACCCGAGTTGCACGCGTTGCGAGCCGACGCCCATGGCGAAGCCGCGGCGCTCGGCGAAAACCGCGAGTCGGCGGTTGAGCGTTTCGCCGCTCGGCGTGCCGCCCGTCATGCTCGAGATGAGCAGCGGCGCGCGCAACCGTTGACCGAGAAACTCGGTGTCGATTCGAACCTCGTCCAGGTTCATCTCGGGCGCGGCGCGATGGGGAAGGCGGATCTCCTTCCACCCCGAGTCCGTGATCGAGGCGACGTCGTTCGCCGCGACGACTTCGAGATGCTCGTCCTTGCGGGCCCGAAGGCCGTTCTGCGAGTTCGTCGGGTCTTCGTGGCTCGACACGTCCGTCGCTCCCCTAATGGCTCGGGATGCTCGCGAGCGCGGCCTCGAAACCTTGTTGGGCGCGGTCGCGGATGAGCGAAGCGGCTTCCGTGAGCGAGGCGTTGCCGCCCAGCTGGGCGAGGGCGCGGTCGGCGGCCTCGAGGCTCGTGCGGATGCGCACTTGGCAGGCCTCGATGAGCGGTCGTTGGCGAAGGTGCTTAAGCAGCTCGGCGACTTGTTCGCGGCGACCCGCTTCGTTGCGCGTGAGCAGCGTGGACCAAAGCTCGGCGACCCGGGGGGATTCGCGCGCGGCCAGGCACACGGCCAGCGGCGGCGCGGATTCGCACCATTCTTCGAGCGCGTCGTCGCCGCCCGTCTTCGGATCGAAGCCGTAGGTGTCGAAGTAGTCGTCGGCCATTTGGAACGCGAAGCCGAGTTCGAGGCCGAAGATCTTGGCCGCGCCAAAGTCCTCGAGACCGGCGGCCCAGGCGCCCGTTTCCGTGCACCAGGCGAAGAGCGAAGCCGTCTTGGCCTTCGCGATACGGTCGTAGACATCGAGATCGAAGCGACGATTCAGCACGAGTTGGTGCTGGAGCAGTTCGCCTTCGACGAGGGTCTTCATCGTGGTGGCGAGCGACTTGGACGGGAAGAGAAGCCCGCGGTCCATGAGCAGCGAGAAGGCTTCGGCGTAGACGAAGTCGCCCACGAGAATGGCCGTCTTATTGCCGTGGAGGATCTGCGCGGCTTCGCGTCCGCGGCGTTCGGCCGAGGCATCGAGCACGTCGTCGTGGAAGAGCGTCGCGGTGTGCACCCACTCAGCCACGCTCGCGAGCGTGTGGACGTCGTCGAGTTCGGCGCGGGGCTTAAGACCCTGCGCCGAACGAAAACCGCGGAAGGCCAGCAGCATGAGCATCGGGCGCAGGCGCTTGCCGCCCGAGGCCACGAGGTAGTCGGCGAGCTCGCGGGGCAGGGCCTCTTCGGCGCGCACTCCCGCGCGCAATTTGGCCTCGACGCTTTCGAGGTCTCGCGCCACCGTTTCGGACTGCAATTCGGGGATCCGTTCGCTCATAGAATGAGCCCCATGGGTTAGTGCGCTTTGATACTCTTCGCCAGCAAATTGTAGGGTTTAAGCGCCGAGAAGATGGGCTCCACGTTCAGCTTCCCCTCGTCGAGGAAGCTGTAGAGAAGACCCAGGCTCACGTCCGTGACCGAGACGAGATCCTCGACCCGAAGCTTCTGAAACTGCGAGGTCCGGCGCGAGGTCAGGTCGGCCTTTTGCTGGACCTCCTGGTCGAGCGCCGAGATGGCCTGTTGGAGCTTCGTGCGGACGTTCTCCATCTGGGCCGCCTCGCGCTCCCGCAGGACGCGACGGAGCATCTTCCAGACGTCGTGTTCGGCCACGTAATAGTCGCGGCGCTTGCCCAGCGGCGAGAGCTTCTTCACGACGCCCCAGCGCTGGAGCTCCTGCAGGGTGATCGAGGCCAGGGCGGGGGAGATCCCCAGCGTCTGACAGATGTCCTTGGAGGTCGCGGGTTCCGGGCAAAGGTAGAGAAAGCCCCACATCATGCCCATGATCTTCTTGAAGCCCCAACTTTCCATGACTTGGCCGATGGCTTCACAGGTATGGCGGATGGCTTCGTAATTCCCGGGACCGAACTCGAGGTCCTTCGGGTTGATATCCGTTTCGGTCTCGGCGCTCGGATCAAATCCGACCGAGCCAGGTCCTTTGGATTTGTTCATGTTTACGTATTTATGAAGCTTTTGAAGAAAATGAAACCGCAAAGCGCGTGAGGGATTAGTGCTTTAAAAACAATAATTTAGCTCTTTGGCGAGAGTGTTTGGAAGGATTCTAATACGGCAAAGCCCGCGGTTCCCGAAGGGACCGCGGGCTTTGCCGTATTATCGAACATTTGGGGGTTTAGACGCGTTTCGCGCCGCCGTCTTTCTTGGGGGCCGACTTGCTTTCGTCGCTCGCCTTATCGCTGACCAGGGGTAGGCGCAGGCTGAGCTCGAGGCCGAGGGCCAGTTTCAGGACTTCCGCCATCTCCTTCACGAAGTGGAACTTCATCGTGTTCCGGAGCTCTTCCGGGATGTCGTCCAGATCCTTGCGGCACTTCTCGGGCAGGATGACCGTATCGATACCCGCGCGCTTGGCCGCGAGGACCTTCTCCTTGACGCCGCCGACCGGCAAGACCGCGCCCCGCAGGGTGATCTCGCCCGTCATGGCGATCTTCGGATCCATCGGGCGACCCGTAAGCAGGCTCGTGAGGGCCGTGAGCATCGTCACGCCGGCCGAGGGGCCGTCTTTGGGGATGGCGCCGCTCGGGACGTGCACGTGGTAGTCGTAGTCCGTGAAGGCCGTGTCGGGGATGCCGAGCGCTCCGCTCGTCGCGCGGATCCAGCTTTCGGCGGCCTTGGCGGATTCCTTCATGACGTCGCCCAGCTGACCGGTCAGGAGCAGGTTGCCCTTGCCCTTCATGCGGGTGGCTTCGATGAAAAGGATATCGCCGCCGACCGGCGTCCAGGCGAGGCCGGTCGCGACGCCCGTCTTCGCCGTACGCTCGGCGATGTCGGACTCGTATTTGGCCTTACCGAGGATTTTCTCCATGTCGGCGCCTTCGAGCGTGCGGCCATCGTAACGCCCCATCGCGACTTCGGTCGCGACGAAGCGGGCGACGCTCGCGATCTCGCGCTTGAGCGTACGGACGCCGGCTTCGCGGGTGTAGCTGCCGATGACTTCGCGCAGGCCGTCGTCCGAGATCTTGAACTGTTCGGGCTTGAGACCGTGCGCTTCGGCTTGCTCGGTGACGAGGTGCTTGCGCGCGATGTTGAGCTTCTCTTCCTCGGTGTAACCCGCGATCATGAGGAGCTCCAGACGGTCCCGCAGGGCCGGCGGGATATTCTCGACCATGTTCGCGGTCGCGATGAAGAGAACCTTCGACAGGTCGAAGGGCACGTCGAGGTAATGGTCCGTGAACGCGTAGTTCTGTTCCGGATCCAAGACTTCGAGCAGCGCCGCGGCCGGGTCGCCCCGGAAGTCGCTCGCGAGCTTATCGAGCTCGTCGAGGATGATGACGGGGTTGTTCGTCTTGGCGCGCTTGAGGGCCTGCGCGATGCGGCCGGGCATGGCGCCGACGTAAGTGCGGCGGTGACCGCGGATCTCGGCGTCGTCGCGCACGCCGCCCAGCGAGATGCGGACGAACTCGCGTCCGAGCGCGCGGGCGATGGACTTGCCGAGCGAGGTCTTGCCGACGCCCGGAGGACCACCGAGGCAAAGGATGGGGCCCTTCATGTCGTTCTTGAGTTTCAACACGGCGAGGTACTCGATGATGCGCTTCTTGGCCTTCTCGAGACCGTAGTGGTCTTCGTCGAGGACCTTCTGCGCGTTCTCGATCGAGGTGTTGTCGGGCGTGGCCTTGGACCACGGCATGTCGATGAGCCACTCGACGTAGGTGCGGATCACGGAGTGCTCTGCGGAGTTCGGGCTCATGCGTTGCATCCGGTCGAGCTCCTTGACCGCGATCTTGTCGACGGCCTCGGGCATCTTGGCTTCTTTGACTTTCGTGCGGAGGTCTTCGACGTCGTCTTCGTCGTCCTTCTGGCCGAGCTCGCGCTGGAGGACCTTAATCTGTTCCTTGAGGTAGAACTCGCGCTGGTTCTTGACGATCTCGTCCTTGATGTCGCCCTGGATCTTCTTGGAGAGCTCGAGGATGTCGATCTCTTTGTTGAGCAGGCGCGTGACCTTCTCAAGGCGCGCTTGCACGAGGCCGGTCGCGAGGATCTCCTGCTTTTCGACCTCGTTGATGCTCATGTACGAGGCGATGAGGTCGGCGAGGTAATCGGGGTCCGTGATGGAATCCACGAAGATCGCGGCTTCGTCGGGGATCGACGGCGAGAGCGAGATGATGCGTCGGCCGAGCGACTTGACGTTCTTGACGAGGGCCTGGATCTCGATGGGGAGATCCTCGGGGTTCAGGTTGGGGGCGAGGCCGTTGTCGACGCCCTTGATCTTGGCGCGCAGCCCCTGCACGTCTTCTTCGCTGAGCGTCTCTTCGCTCGCGTCGCCGTCGAGCTCGATGCGCGACAGGCCGTGCACGAGCACGGTCAGGGAGCCGTCGGCCATGCGCTGGATCTTCTCGATCTTCGCGAGCACGCCGTGGGGGTAGAGGTCGCCGACCTTGGGCTCGTCGACCGATTTGTCTTTTTGCGTCACGATCGCGAGGACGCCGTCCTCGCCCGCGCGCAAAACGGAGGCGACCGATCTCGGCCGTCCGACCGAGATGGGCATCTTCATCATGGGGAAGAGAACCGCGTTCCGAAGCGGGAGGACAAGGGCCGTTTCGGGGATGGTGACCTCGGGTCGTTTTTCGCTCATAGAATCAGTATGGTTTCGCCCCTTTGAGAGTCAAGGGAAGGGGAGCGCCGAATCGAGCGCACCCGCGAGAGAAAGCTCGGTGCGCCGCGTGGTGCGTTACCGGTGTCGATAACGCCACTTGTTAAGCTCACATTTAACGCCGCTTGTTAGAGAATCTTGGCGGAATTCACCTCAGTTTTTCAGAAAAGCTTCCGATAGTCTTAACGAACGTGATTTTCCGGCTGGGTCCCAGGGATCCGGCCGACTTTTGAGGGGGAAGAATGGAATTTCAAACCACGCCGACCGAAGAAACCCAACCGGTTGTCTTCGTGATGGAAGACGACCCGGATCTTCAGGCCGTCCTTTCCTTCCACCTTCAGAAGGAGGGCTACAAGGCGCGTTGCTTCGCGAAAGCCGAAGAAGTCCTCCAAGTCCTCGACGCCGCGCCGAGCGCTTTGCCGGCGGCCCTCGTCGTGGACATCAACTTGGCCGGCAACATGAACGGCCTCGAGGCGACCAAGTTCCTCCGTCGCACGAAGCACACGGCTTCGCTCCCCATCCTTATGCTCACCGCCAAGGGCGAGAACGGCGACATCACGCGCGGTCTCGACGAAGGCGCGGACGACTACTTGCCCAAGCCCTTCGACATGGGCGTCTTCGTGTCGCGGTTGCGCAGCTGCATCCGCCGCGGCGGCAAGTCCCCGCTCCCGGTCGGTTCGAGCAAATCACGTATCGCGCAGGCCGGCATCGAGATCGACCCCGTCTCGCATAAGGTTGTCTGTCTCGGCAAGGACGTGGAACTCACGCTCACGGAATTCAATCTCCTCGCGTCGCTCATGTACAAGCCGAACGAAGTGCTCGGTCGTGACGACCTGCTCCTGCGTCTCGTCGGTCCGAACAAGGCCGTCACGGGCCGCACGATCGACGTTCACGTTCGCGCCCTCCGCGCGAAGCTCGGGCGCAAGTCCAAGCACATCGTGACGGTTCGCGGCGTCGGCTACAAGTTCGTGCCCTAACCCGAAACGCGAGGTCTCCGTGACCAAAACGAAGAAAACGCCGTCCGGCCGCCGTGCGGTTCGGGCGGCGTCCTCGCTTGAGGCCCTGCTGAAGGCGGCGGGTTGGTCGCCTTCGCTGCCGGCCGCACGCCTCGGCGCGGACGGTCGCTTACTCGAAGTGAACAGGCGATTGCGCATCCTGCTCGGCCTCGCCGAGGACGCGGCTTGCCCCATCGCGACCAAGGACGTCGAAGCGGCCTGGCCCTTCTTCAACGAGGAAGACGCCAAGCCCGCGCTCTGGCGCAAGCTCGCGCGCCTGCATCCCACGGAATCCACCTCGGTCGCGTCCGAGAACGGTCTCAAGACCTTTCGCCTTCACCTCGTGCCGGTCGCGCGCGACGAGCGTTTGCTCGTGGCGGAACTCGTGCGCAGCGGCGATCTGCTGAAGGACGATCCTTCCCGCCAGGCCCTCTTTCGCTCGCTCGCCCACGAGATCCGCACTTCGGTGACGGCGCTCAAGGGCTACGCCTCGATGCTCGAAGGGCAAGCGCCGGCCGAGATCTTGGGGCGCGTGAACGTCTCGCTCGGTCGATTGGACCGCGTCGTGGAACGCTTGTCGGAATTTCGCGCCTCGCTCGAAGGGAAGGAAACGAAGTCATGAGTCTCCGCGTACGCGTCGAAAAACAAGGTGAGCTTTGGTTCGAGGCGACGCTCGCCGCGCCTCTGAGCGAAGACGACGCCTTGCCGCTCCTCGATCTCCTCGAGGTCGAAGCGCAGCGCGCCGGTCGCAAGATGCCCTTCGGTTGCCGGGGCGGCAGTTGCGGAACCTGTCACCTCGAGATCGTCGAAGGACTCGAGCACCTCGAAGGCATGGCGCCCATCGAGGAAGACACGGTCGGCAACTTCGGCTTTGGCCCGCGGATCCGTCTTTCCTGCCGCGCCCGCCTCAAGGTCGGCGCGAGCGGCACGATGAAGATCTCGATTCCCGTTTTCTGAGCACCGAAATTTGGTGTCCCGGAAGTCACTTCCAACTTTTTGGGCGACGAGTTTTTCGGGGGCGTCTTTTCGCGAGACGGTCACGCGAAAAGCTCACCCCAAAAAGTTGTAAATGCTTTTGGGACAACCCGGCGTTAAAGCAGCGCGAGCAGGACGAGCAGACCCATCAGGGCGGCGCCGTTCACCTGGACGCTCAGGCGGTGGATCTCTTTGAAGCGCTCGGCCGCCGCGGGGTCGGGATTCTCGATGCCCACCACCTGGGGTTGAAGCTGCAGGAGTTCCGGCGTGATGGAGAAGCGCGAATAGGCGAAGACCAGCGTCGCGAAGACGGCGAGGCCCCAGGCCCAAGGCCGCTCCGGTCGGTTCACAATCATGCCCAAGAGAATCAAGACGCCGCAGATGAGCCCGCTCATGTAGTAGGGCGGGAAGATCGCGGCCTGGAGCTCGGCGGCCTGCAGGCGGGGCAAGACGCGGAAGACCCGCGGCGCGAAGATGATCACGAAGAAGAGCATTTCACCGATCCAGAAGGCGAGGGCGAGCTTGGTGATGTAACGCGCGACGAGTGCGAGCATGTTTTTCCTTTAGGCGAGGGCGATGTCCGAGAGGTAGCGGGCGTCCGGGCGGCGGCTCGGGTTGTTGCGGATTTGGAAGGAGAGATCCTCGAAGGTCGCCGCGAGGCGCTTGGCGAGGAGCACGCGCGCGGGATCGGGGCAGCGTCCCGACACGAGCGCGACGAGTTTGGCGACGGCGTTCGCGTCGAGTTTGGGCGAGAGCGTCTGCCACTCTTCCTCGCTAAGGCCCGCCGGCGAGAAGGCCGCGCCCGTCGCCTGGCGAAAGAGTCCGGCGACGAGACGCGCGTAGGCGCCCTGGCCAACCGGCCGCGGCTCGGCGTCGAGCTTGAGCGATTCGCCCATCTGTTCCTTGAGGAAACGCGCCATGACGCCGAGCTGTTGCAAGCGCAGGCCCAGGAGCAAGAGGCTTTCGAGGTTGGGCACGGCCGCGGCCGAGAGATTGGCGACGTGTTCCTTCGGGACGCCGAGGTCCGTGAGCGTGCGCGAATCGAGGCGCGGGTGACGCCCCTGCAGGCTCTCCAGAATCTCGCGGTCGAGCTGCGCGTGGTCCGCGGCGGGAAGCAGTTTGAGCAGTTCGTTGCGGCCCTGCACCATGTCCTGTACGAGGAGCCAGCCCAGGCGCAGGACTTGTTCGATTCGCTGCGAGTCGAGCAGTTCGGCGCCGCGCTCGGCGTTCTTGTCGGCTAGCCAGGCGAGACCGAGGTCGATGTAGCGGCGGCTACGTAGGGTGCAGATCGCGATGTCTTCCAAACGGCCTTGCAGCATACGTTCGGCCGAGAGCGCGACGTTGAGCGCGCGCACGAATTCGCCCAGCACGACTTCGCGCAACTTGGGGTCGGCGACCTTCGCGAGCGACTCGCGGAAGAAGCCTTCCTCGTTGAGCGGCGCGGACATCTGCACCGGGAGGAAATCCGTCTGCAGACGGGCTTCCTCGACGAGGCCCGCGGCTTCGTCGTCGTCGCCGGCCGGGGCGCTTTCTCCTCGCGCGTAGACGGCCGTCTTCGTGCCCGGCGAGAGCGGGTTCTCGAGCATCTCCGTGCGCAGGCCGCGCGCGTTACCGCGGGCGTAAAGTCCGATGGCGTCGTGGTAATCGACGAAGCCCATCTCTTCGAGACGGCCCTTCTTGACGTTGTAGGCGAATTCCTCGAGGTCGGACTTCTGTTCCCACTTGAGCGTTTCGAGCATGCGGCGCAGATGGTCGATGTCGCCGGCCGACATGCGGTTCAGGAACTGGAAGAGCATCTCGCGCGTTTCGGGGTCATCCGTGCGCAGGATGAGCGCGTACTTCGAGTCGGGCGTGAGCAGGATCTGGCGCTCGGGGTAGGCCGGAGGCTCCTGCGGATCGAAGTCCAAGACCTCGGCGTACTCGAGGAGCGCGCGGCTCACGATCTCGGGATCGAGTTTCTTCATGTAGTCGGCGAGCTTCGCGGGGCCGAGGTTCGTGAGTTGGCGGAAGTAGGGTTCGAAGCGCTCGGGCTGGAACTCGGCGCCCGTCCAGCAGTCGAGGTCCACGATGCCCTGCACTTGGCGGGGCGCGGCCGCGTTGAAGAACCACTCGACGACTTCGCCGTCGGCTTCCTTGAGCGCGAGGTAGAGGCTCTCGACGGGCACTTCGCGCAGGATCTGGAGCTCGTCGCCCGCGGCGCTTTGGGGCAGATTCGGAAGGACGGGTTTCAGCAGGGCTCGCAGCGACATGGCGTTGTGATACGCCCGTCACGCCCCGGGTTTCAAGAATTAACGGGCTTCCGCGGTGACGGGCGGCGTGGCCGAGTCCGAGTTGATTAGGATGGCGATCTCGCGGACGAGCAGGTTGAGGTCCTTGGGCTCCTTGAGCGGACCCGTCCAGCGAACGCGTCCGAGCTGGTCGAGAAGCGCGAACTCGTGGACGTCGGCGGTGGGGCGCAGGGCGGGCGGGATGACGCCCGACACGAAGGTCCAGGTCTTGAAGCGGGCCGATCGCGATTGGCCGAGGGCGCGAAGTTCGGCGGGCGTATCGCGCGCGGGATCGCGGCCCCAGCTGAGGAGCCGCACCGTGAAGCCCACGCTCAGCAGGCGGTTCTGCAGCCGGGCCATGCGGTCCAGCACGGCTTCGCACTCGGGTGACGCGCAGGGGGTGTCGACGAAACTCACGACGACGGCCGCGCCGCGGAGCCACTCGAGCGGCAGCGCCCGGGCGTCCTGGTCTTGGATACGCAGATCGTCGAGCTGGCCGAGGACCGGCAGGAAACGCGGAACCTCGCGCGTGAAGCTCCGGTAGAGTGGCACGCCGAAGCTGAGGGCCATAACGAGGACCCAGAACCACGGGCGTTCCAGAACCCGGCCGTAGCGTCCGGGAACCCGGGCGCCGACCCAATCGCGAGAAGGAGGGGAAAGGCTGGCCATGGGGAGAGGCTCTAGCAGGGCCCGACCGAGCGGTCACCCTGCGTTTCGCCGTCTAGAGCGATCCCCGGCCCGTCAGTGGTGGCTCGGTTGGAAACCCGTGATATCCGACCGGTAAAGACGTCGGATGAAGTCCCCGGCGCTCACGCCGTCCCACGTTTCTTTGTTCCAACCGTGGTTCGTGTTCGCGAAGACGTGTCGGGTGGATTCCGGGACCCAGGCCGAGCAATTATCGGAGGGATCGCGGGTTTGGCGGTAGATTCCCTGCTTGCCCAGGACGCGTACCCGGTGCTGCAGGGTCGTGAGCCGACCGAAGAGCGTGCTCATGACGATGTCCTGGGTGGATTGCAGGACGCCGACCTTCCAGGTCGCGTGGCGTCGGCAGAAGTTTCGCACCTGGGGCGCGAGCAAGCCCGTCGAGAGATTCACTTCGAAGCCGTTTTCCTCGAGGGCGTACACGATGTCGTCCAGGTAGGCCTGCGTGAAGCGATCGAAGAGGCTGTCGCCGAAGTGCAGCCCCGGGGAATCCGGCGCCACGAGCTTGCGCTCCGCCGCCGGGAAGGCCGCGTCGATTTGGTCGAGGTTCACGATGGCACCCAGGGCGCCCGCGGATTCCCCGTAGACGACGAGGTCTTTCGTGTCGGCCTCGATACCGGGAAGCACGGTACGAAGGTGGGCGAGCGTCTTGGTCACGTTCAGGCGGCCTTCGTGAAGAACGGGGCGGCCGCCGTAGACGGCGTGGTGGTTGCCCACGAAAAAGTCTCCCGTGCAGTAGGGAAGGAAGACGTAGGTGTGGTCGAGGAAGGGATTGCCCTCGAGGTGGGGGCCCAATATCCCGCCCAGGCCGCGAAAGCCCAGCTGGGTGAAGGGTACCGTTCCGAAGCAGGTCGAGCGGTTCCAGCAGGCGCCGCCGCCCTGGAAATGCAGGAGCGTCTTGGCCGAGTTTCCGCGTTGCACGTAGACCGAATAGGGGCTGCCGTCGCCGCAACGTGCCTCGGGAATCGGTACGCGGTAAAAGCCGGGACCGGGAGGGATGAGGCTTTCGGCTTGAATGGATCGCGCCGGAAGAAGCGTCAAAAGGAGGGGGAGGAGAGTTTGTATATTGCTGCGACGCACAATGGCCATGTGGCGCTATCGGAGGACGTTCCAAAAGATTTAGCTGCGGCGCGGCAATTTGAAAATGGCTCGAGGCTAAAGTGCGGAGAAGCTTGGGGAACTCGCTCTGCGTAAAGTTTCCATGAAGACGAAACGAAAAACCCCGGTCTGCCGCGCGGCAGACCGGGGTTCTTGGCGAAGGGCTTGGTGGGGACTTACTTGGCGGCGCGCTTGGCGTTCAGCTCGGTGAAGAAGGTCTGGCGAGCCTTGTCGTCGTACTTGAGCTGGTGGAGCGATTCCACGTAGTGAGCCACGGCCCAAAGGCGCTCTTCTGCTTCTTTTTCGTCGCCGGTCATGGAAAGGGTCGTTTTCCACGAGGCCATGGTCGTGCCACCCACGCCCGCGCCAAGGAGGCGGTAGATCTCAGAGGCTTTGTTGCCGCTCCGGATCCAGCTCTTCGTGAAGTCGGGGGGCATGAATTTCACGCCGTAGCTCGAATCCTGGTTTTCGGAGAGATGGGGATTCTCGCGGATCGAGTCGATCGGGTTGCCGGTGAATTCCTTCGAGGCGGCGCTAATCTCTTCGAGGGAAGCGTAAGCCGGGTGGCAGGAGAAGCACTGGGCGACGCCGTGGTAGAGCTTCTTGCCGAGCGCGATGGCTTCTTGTTCGCGTCCCGTCCAGGGATCCGAGGTCAGCTTGACCGGGGTCGCGCCGGGTTCTTTCCAGGCCGTCGGGGCGAAGGTCTTGATGTACTGAACGACGGCTTCGAGGCGTTCATCCGAAATGTCCCAAGGAAGCATCGGCGTGCCGCGCAGACCGTAACGAACGATGCGCTTGAGGTCGTCGTCGTTCGGCATTTCTCCCGAAGTGACGTTCGCGAACTTGATGAAAACGCCCGAGCCTTCGCCGTAGGGCGCCTTCCCGTAGCGGAAGGAACGCGGCGGGGGCTTCATGCCCGGAGAGGCGGGGCCTTTGCCGTCGCCGTCGATGCCGTGGCACTGCATGCAGTGGTTCATGTACGTGTCATGCCCCAGGTTCAGCGTGTCGGACGAAACCCATTTACCGCTGAGCTGCATCGGGCCGTCGAAGACCTTCGACGTGCAGGCCGAGAGGGCGGGAACCAAGAGAAACGACATCCAGAACTTCTTCACATTTTTCTCCGCATCACCAAAGTAGCGACGCGACCAGGATGATCCAGACCGCGTCCAAGAAATGCCAAAAGTATCCGACCAGGCGGGGCGATTCCGGGCTCAGCGCGCGGACCCCGTCGGGACGGAGGATTCGGAACTGCAGCCGCCACAAAAGGGCGACCGCGACGAGCACGTGCGTCGCGTGGACGACCGTGAGCACCCAGATGACCGACGAGAAGAGATTCGCGTCGACCCGGATACCGAGTTGGGACAAGTGGATCCAGAGCCCGACCTGCAGGCCCAGGAAGGCCGTCCCGGCGATCGAGGCGACCGTCCAGGCCTTGCGAAAGCCCGCGAGATCCGCGGCCAACCAGCGCTTCCACGCGAGGTGCAGGAAACCCGAGATGATGGCCAGGACGGGGATCGAGAGGAGCGGGATCAGGGGAGGCACCGGCTCGACCCCGAGCGGGGGCCAGGCCGGCACGCGCGCGCGCGCGAGGAAATAGCTCAGCATGAGGGCGGCGAAGAGCATCCCGCTCGAGGCGAGCGCGACGAACAAGGCGAACTGACGCGAGGTCAGCTCGTCCTTGTCGAAGGGCTTGCCGGTCAAGGCGTGGGGGGAGCTCATCCGTCGCTTTCCTCGCTCTCGCGCCCTAGTGGTTCGAGGTCGCCGGCTCGAGCTTGCGCGAGACGCCTTCGACGTATTCGTTCTGGTAGATGAAGTCGCGGTCCTTCATGGCCGGGTTCGAGAACTCGTGCGGGCCGTTGTGGCAGGACGGGATGCGATCGAAGTTGTAGTGCGGAGCGGGCGAGGGGATGGACCACTCGAAGGTGCCCACGCCCCAGGGGTTCGCGCTGGCGACGGCGCCCTTGTACATCGAGCGGAAGAAGTTCCACACGAAGATGAGCTGCGCGGCGCCGGCGATGAAGGCCGACACGCTCGCCACGATGTTAATCGGCAGCAAGTGCTTGAGGTAGTTGTACTCGTAGGGGTTGTAGATCCGGCGGTGCATGCCGGCGTAGCCCGCGACCATCATCGCCATGAAGAGCACGACGATCGGGACGACCGAGAGCCAGAAGTGCCACTTGCCGAGCTTCTCGTCCATCATGCGGCCGAACATCTTGGGGAACCAGAAGTAGACGCCGGCGTATCCGCCGAGCAACGCGGCGACGGCCATCGTGAAGTGGAAGTGCCCCACCACGAAGTAGGTGTTGTGCAACATGACGTTCGTCGTGACGGCGCCCAGGTGCAGCCCCGTGAGACCGCCGAGGCCGAAGGTGAAGACGACGGACATCGTGAAGAGCATCGGCACCTTGAACTGGATGGAGCCGCGCCAGAGCGTGCCCAGCCAGTTCAGGAAGAAGATGCCCGAGGGGATCGAGATGAGCAGCGTGAGCGTCGTGAAGGCCGAGGTCAGCAGCGGGCTGAGGCCGGTCGTGAACATGTGGTGGCCGTAAACGAGCGCCGAGAGGATCGAGATCGCGGTCATCGAGCCGGCCGTCCACTTGGCGCCGAAGGCGGGTTTGCGCGAGAAGAACGAGAGCAAGTCGCTCACGACGCCCCACGCGGGCAGGATGACGATGTAGACCTCGGGGTGACCGAAGATCCAGAACAAGTGTTGGTAGAGGATCGGGTCGCCCTGCGTACCGGTTTCCGAGATCGCGGCCGCGAGGAAGAACTTCGTGCCGAAGACGCGGTCCAAGTACAATAGCAGGAAGCCGGCCGTGAGGACCGGGATGAAGAGCGCGTTCAGGATCGAGGCGAGCCAGAGGCCCCAGATCGTGAGCGGCATGTCGAAGTAGCCCATGCCGGGCGCGCGCAGACGCACGATCGTCGTGACGTAGTTGATCGCGCCCATGAGCGACGAGGTGCCGGCCAGGAAGAGCGCCACGAGCCAGAGGCTATGGCCGAGGCCCGGCGACCACTGGGAGTGCGCGAGGGTCGGGTACGAGGTCCAACCCACGCCCGAGGGGCCCATCGGCACGAAGAACGACGCGAACATGACGATCGACGAGGCGAACATCGTCCAGAAGGACGCCATGTTCAGCCAGGGGAAGATCATGTCGCGCGCGCCGAGCATGAGGGGGATGCAGAAGTTTCCGAGGCAGCCGATGAGTACCGGCGTGATCGCGAAGAAGATCATGATCGTGCCGTGCATGGTGAAGATCCAGCTGTAGGCGTCGGGCGGGATGACGCCGTTCGAGTGCGGGAAGAGGAGCGCGCCCACGAGCGGGATGGGCTGGCCCGGGAAGGCCACCGCCCAACGGATGAGCATCGAGAGGATCGCGCCGACCGCCGCCCAGAAAATGCCGAGCAGGAGGAACTGCTTGGCGATCATCTTGTGGTCGTAGCTGATGATGTACTTGGACCAGATCGTCTTGGGCTCCGGGTGGAGGTGGTGATCGTGGGCCGAGTGGATTTGGTCGAGCGAAACGTCGTGTCCGGACATGGTTAGATACCCCACTTCCAGCCCCACTGGGCCGATTTTTCTTCGGGATCAAAGGTGGCCTTGGACCATTCCGAGGCTTCGGTTGTCCACTTGGCATAGTCTTCTTGTTCCATCACGCGGATGAAGGCCTTCATCTTGTAGTGATAGGTGCCGCACATGTGCGCGCAGGCGAGCTCGAACTCGCCGGCCTTGTTGATGTCGAACCAGAACTTCGTGATGTTGCCCGGGATGGCGTCCATCTGCATGCGGGCTTCCATGAAGAGGAAGCCGTGGATGACGTCCTTGGCCTTCATTTGAATCATGATCGGGCGGCCCTTGGGCAAGCGCATCTCGTTGATCGTGTTGATGTCGTCCTCGGTGCCGAACTCGCCGTCGGCGCCCGCGTACTTGAAGTTCCAGGCCCACTGTTGGGGCATGACCATGACCTTCACGACTTCCGGACCCTTCGGGTAGTTCCAGAAGTACTCGGCGGTGTCTTTGTACGTCGCCCAAATCAGGACGAGGTCGAGCGAGATGAAGACGGCGGCGTCGAGCGTCCACTTGACCGTCTGTTCCCAGAAGCTCTTGCCCTTGCTGTACTCGGCCTTGTGGCCAGGGCGGGCACGGAAGGCGTACGCGAAGTAAAAGAGCGCCGTCGCCATCACCACGAAGAAACCGAAGGTGACCCACGAGGTGTACTCGAAGAGCCAATTGATTCGGTGACCTTCCGTCGAGAGATCCTGCGGCGGTTTGTAATTGTCGAGGAAGGGCTTCCCAGGCAAGTGACCCGAGCCCTGGGCATGGACCTGGGACGCTTGGTCCTGGCGCTGCTGGTGGATCGTCTCGACCGTTTGGGCCGTGGCTTTCTCCGGAAGGGAAATCCAGGCACCGCCCAAGGCCAAGCCGGCGGCGAGTCCCCAAGTCAGTCGTAGTTTTCGTCGAAGGTGATGACTCATCATTGTCTCTTTAGCTCCCGCATGGATCCATCCGCCTCGTAATCCAAAAACCTCAGCCGCCTACCGCCAGGTCCGCGACCCAAATCCCGAGCACGGTCGGAAGGTAGACGAGGGATGTGAGGAAAACGATGCGGCCCCAGTTTAATTCCCGCACGTTGAAAAGACCAGCAAGGCACATGCACACGAAGAGAAGCCCCGCGACGATCGTCGTCACGAAGTAGGAGACGCCGGCGAGTCCGCGCGCGTAGGGCAGGAGCGATACGAGCCAAAGCAACGAGGTGTAGAGGAGCATCTGCCACTTGGCGCGCTCGAGGCCTAACGTGCCCGGCAAGGTTTTGAGGCCGGCCTTTTCGTATTCTTCCTTGCGGAAGAGCGAGATCGCGATGAAGTGCGGAAGTTGCCACAGGAAGAGGATCGCGAAGAGGATCCACGCGCCGAGGTCGACCTGGCCGGTCACCATCGTCCAGCCCATCATCGGGGGGAGCGCGCCGGGGATGGCGCCCACGAAAAGGGCCATCATGGAGAGGCGCTTGAGCGGGGTATAGACGCCCACGTAGCTCGCGAAGGCGACGAGGCCGAGGACCGACGTGAGGGGATTCGTGAAGCGGATGAGCAATCCGAGCGAGATCGCGAGCAACGCGAACGAAAAGGCGAGGGCGTCGCGGCCCGAGAGGCGGCCCGTGACAAGGGGACGCTTGGCGGTGCGATCCATCCAGGCGTCCGTGTCGCGCTCGAGGTAGCAGTTGAAGGCGTTCGCCGCGCCGACGAGCAGAGCCGTCCCGAAAAGGCCCCAAAGCAGGCCCGCCCAGCTCTCCTTGCCGGGGGCAACCGCGATCCCGCAGGCCGTCGTGAGGATGACGAGCGAGGAAAGGCGGGGCTTCGTGAGCGAGACGAGGTCCCGGACGTACTGGACGAGGCTCGTTTTCATGCGGTTTGGCTCTCCCGGGCGCGGAAGTTCATCGCCAATAGGGTAGCCCAGAGCGCGGCCGCGAGCACGAGGTGGAGCGTCGTGCTCGTGACGCCGATGTAGGTCGCGACCGTAAAGACGCCGACCGTGACTTGGGCCAGGAGCAGCCCGAGGGCCAAGCCCGCCAAAGCCCGCAAGGGCCGGCCGCCTTCCCGGCGCCAGACCTTGAGGAGGGCCCAAAGGATGACGCCCGAAGCCGCGATCGCGCCGAAGCGGTGGAGCATGTGAAAGCGGGCCGGCAGGCTCGCGGGCCACAGCACGGCGCTTTCGGAAGCCGTGCCTTGGTCGATGCAAAGCAAGCTCGAGTCCCAGCCCAGTCCGCAGATCGACCCGGCGCCCCCGTGACGGATCGAGGCGCCCAGGAGCATTTGAAGGTAGAGCGCCGCCGCCGCGATCGCGAGCGGGCGAACGAGACGACCGTCGATGGCCGGGATCACGCCCGTTTGGGAGCGCGAGCGGAGGAAGATCCAAAGGAGGAGGCCGAGGAAGACTTGGCTCGTGCCGAGGTGGGCCGTCGACAGGAGGGGCGAGAGACCCAGCAGGACGGTCGCGCCGCCCAAAACTCCCTGGAAGATGACGAGGCCGAGCGCCCACAGGCTCGCGCGGAAAAGGTCGGGGCGCAGGGCGCGGAAGTTCCACGAGAAGAAAGCCCCGAGCACGGCGAAGAAGCCCACGGCGGCCCCGAGCAGACGGTGGGAGTGCTCGATCGCGACGGCCCCTTCCATCTTGGGCATGACCTGCCCGAAGCAAAGCGGCCAATCGGGGCAGGCGAGCGAGGAACCCGTGTTGTGGACGAAGCCTCCGAGCGCGATCAGGACGGAGGTCGCGAAGAGGGAAAGCCCCGTCACCCAGTGAAAGGCGCGGTAGCTCGAAAGTTCGCGGGCGGGATTCGATCCGGCTTCGACGTAAATCATGTGCCTGGCCTCCAGTGGTAGAGCATGACGTAGACGAGGACGCCGGTCACCGAGGTGTACATCCACACCGGCCAAACGTAACGAGCGATACGGGCGTGCTTCAGGAAGCGGCCTTTGAGCGCTTCCCAAAGCATCCAAAGGATGAAGGGGACCATCGCGGTCGCCAGAATGACGTGGGAAATCAGGATCGTGAAGTAAAAGGTCCGCGCGAGGCCTTGGCCGGGAAAGCGTCCCGAGTCGTAGTTGAAATGGTAATAAAGGTAGCTCGCCAGGAAGACGGCCGAGACGCCGAAAGCCGCGAGCATGACGCGCTCATGCGCGATGAGGCGCTTTTGACGCACCAGAACGTAGCCCGTCACGAGAAGGATGGCGGCCAAAAAATTCAAAGAAGCATTGAGCGCGGGAAAGAAGGCCGAAGTGCGGCCGGCGGCGACAATAAGTTCCGTCGAAGTGGCGTCCATCTTAGATGCTCCGGGGTCTAGTGCGGCTTTTTTAAGTTCTCAACCTCGTTGAGTATTTAAATGAATGGCTCTATCTTCCGGGGCTATGGGTCAAGTCGCTCAAGGGGCTCAGGATTCGCACGGACACGGCGAACACGGCGCCCTTCACAAACGCAGTAACGACATTTTCGGCAGCGCTTCGAACGGCAAGGTTGGCATGTGGGTTTTCCTCATGACCGACGGCCTGACGTTCGGCGGGCTTCTCCTGGCTTATGGCATCCTGCGGGTTCGGAACCCGGACTGGCCGCACCCCTCGGATTACCTGGGGATCGGTCTTTCGGCCCTCGCGACCTTCCTGCTCATCTGTTCTTCGGTCTCGATGGTCATCGCCCAGGCCGCGGGCGAGGCTCGCAAGCCGCGCAAGATGCTCAATTACCTGCTCTTGACCGCGCTCGGCGGCGCGATCTTCTTGGGCATCCAGGTTTACGAGTACATCCATCTCTTCCACGCCCAGGGCATGAGCTTCTCGGATTTCATGCACGGGCCTCCGCAGTTCTCGTCGACCTTCTTCATCGTGACGGGCTTCCACGGGGCGCACGTTTTCTCGGGCGTCGTCTACTTGCTCATCATGGCCCTCCGCACGGCGGCGGGTAAATACGACGACGGTAACGTGGACTCGGTCGAAGTCGCCGGCCTCTTCTGGCACTTCGTCGACCTCGTTTGGATTCTCGTCTTCACGCTCATCTATCTGCTTTGAGGTTGGAATCAGGCATGGCGCACGCAAGCACGTCCCACGGAGCCGTTTTGGACCAAGCCGCCCTCGATCAGGCGGAAAAGGCCAAGGTCTCCAAGTACATCAAAATCTTCTGGGCCCTCTGCATCTTCACCGTGGCCGAGGTCGGCATCGTGTTCTTCGAGAAGGTCCTCTCGAAGCTCGTCATCGACTCGGTCGTGATTCTCTTCACGATGCTGAAAGCCGGCTTCGTCGGTTACTACTTCATGCACCTCGAGTACGAGAAGCGCTGGACGAAGATCGTGGCGGTGCTCCCGCTCCTGATCGTCGGTTTCTACGCCATCTTCCTCATGCCGGACACCGTGCGCGAGCGTCCGATCAGCCTTTACGTGGCCGAACCGGCTCGCGTTTACCCGGTGCACGAAGAAGCCAAGTCGGAGACGGCCGCGGCTCCGATCGAAGGCCAGTTCTTCCAAGTGAAGGCCGGCGAGGCGAGCTCCGGTGCGCCCGCGGGCGCCGCCCCCGTGGCGGCTCCCGTCTCGGCTCCGGCCGCCGGCTCGGCGCCGACGAGCGACAATCCCCTCGATAGCGTCGAGGCTTGGCGCTGAGACCGTGCGTTTCCTCTCGCTCCTGACGCTGTTTCCGCAGATCGCGCAGGCTTGCGCCATCTGCGGATTGAACGAAAGCTTCTCGCCGAAGATGCTCCTCATCGGGCTCGGCTTCGTCTTGATCCCGATGGCCTTCGCCGCTTTCGTGGGTTGGCGCGTCTGGAAGGACGCCAAGCGCCGTTCGGCGCGTCGGAACGCGCCCGCTCCGACCGAAGGAAACTGAGTGGAAATCGGAAACGTGTCGGGATCGCAACTTGCCTTGGCGATCGCCGTGGAAGGCTTGGGTTACCGCTATCCGGGCGCTTCGACGGACGCCGTGAACGAGATCTCCTTCGTGATTCCCCGCGGCTGCGTGACCGGGATCCTGGGGCCGAACGGGAGCGGCAAGTCGACGACCTTCCGGATGCTTTCGACGCAGCTCGTGCCTTCGCGCGGCGAGGCTTGGATCGACGGCGTTTCGGTGCGCAATAACCCGGCCGCCGCGCGCGCCTCGCTCGGCGTGACCTTCCAATCGCCGAGCCTCGATCCCTGGTTGAGCGTCGAGGAAAACCTCGAGATCCACGGACGTCTCTTCGGGCTTTCGCGCGCGGAGATCCGCTCGCGGACGACCGAGCTGCTCAAGCTCTTCGGCTTGCTCGCGCGACGCAAGGAACGGGTGCGCACGCTCTCGGGCGGTCTCGCCCGTCGCACGGAACTCGCGAAGACGCTCCTCTCCGCGCCGCAGATCCTGCTTTTGGACGAGCCGACGACGGGGCTCGACCCCGCGGCGCGCGTCGACTTCTGGAACGAACTGCGCAAGCTCCGCTCGGGCGGCATCACGATCGTCGTGGCGACGCACCTGCTCGAGGAAGCGGAACTCTGCGACGAACTTCTCTTCTTCTCGGAAGGGAAGGTCGTCGGCCACGGAGCCCCCGACGAGCTGCGCGCGGCCGGCGGTCGCGAAGTGCTCCAGGCCGAAGGCTCGGGCGCGCTGGGCATCGCCGAGAAGCTGCGCCCCGTGTTGGGGATGTCCGACCATCTGCACGTGGAGCCGGGGCGCATGCGCCTCGAGACGAACGAGGGCGCGCGTTGGTTCGAGCAGATCCGCTCGCTCTCGACGATGGGCGTGGACAACTTGCGTTGGGGCAAGCCCACGCTCGCCGACGTCTACTTTCGCCTGACGGGACGGGAGTACCGATGAACGCCGCGGTCGGGGCGCTGCTCAAGCGCGAAATCCTGCGCTTCGCGCGCCAGCGCAGCCGTTGGATCGGCGCGCTCGGCACGCCGCTCATGTTCTGGCTCTTCATCGGTGGCGGCTTGGGATCGTCGTTCCGCATGCCGGGCCTCGAAACGGGACCGACTTCCTATTTGGGTTATTTCTTCCCGGGCGCGATTTTCCTGAGCGTGCTCTTCACCGCGATCTTCTCGACGATCTCGGTCATCGAGGATCGCCACGAGGGGTTTCTGCAGGGCGTGCTGACCTCGCCCACGCCGCCGATGGCGCTCGTGCTCGCAAAGATGCTCGGCGGCGCGCTGCTTGGTCTCGCGCAGGCCGGGCTTATGCTGGCGATCGCGCCGCTGCTCGGGCTCGAGCTTTCGATCCTGCGCGTGCTCGCCGCCTTCGTGCTTCTTTTCGTGTCGGGCTTCTGGCTCACGGGCCTGGGTTTTTACTTCGCGTGGAAGCTCGATTCCGTGCAGGGCTTCCACGGGGTCATGAATACGGTGCTCGTGCCGCTTTGGCTGCTCTCGGGCGCCGTCTTTCCCTCGGGTGGCAGCGCCGTCCCGCTCCAGTGGGCGACGCGTTTGAACCCACTTTCCTACGAGGTCGCGGGGCTGCAGGCCCTGCTGTGGGAGGAGAGCTTCCCCTGGACGGCCTGGGGCATGGCCCTTTCGCTGGGGGTCGGGCTTTCGATCCTGCTCGTGCTCGTCGGCGAGCGGATGACCTCCCGACGCTAAGGGCGCGCAGGCTCCCTTAGCGATCGAGTGGGTTTTTCGGGAGACGCGGGCGTCTCATTTCCCGACGATCGTCGCGAGGAGGCCGAAGTGATCCGACACCCAGGTGTTGCCGCTCGGGTCGTCGAAGATGCGGTCCACGCGGATCTCCCATTTTTGCGTCCGCCGGGTCCACAGCCAGATGTGATCGAAGCGGTGGTACTCGGTGTCCCAGGCGTAGTGGGCGTCGTCGTGGCGCGAGAGCTCCGCGCTGCGGCGGCAAAGGGCGTTGCGGAAGGGATCCCAGGTCGCGAGCGCCTCGCCTTTTTCGTCGCGCGCGACGAGGTCGACGAAGCCTTCTCCGGCGAGGCGTTGCATCTCGGGGTGCTCGGCCTCGGCGTTGAAGTCCCCGCAGAGCACGACGGCGTCGAAGCCGGGCATCCGCGGCAGCAGCCAATCCAGGAGCGCTTCGATCTCGCGCCCGCGTCGGGTCGCGGCGCCGTTGCGCGGCGACCCGGAGTGCAGGTGCGTGTTCACGAAGAGCCAGCGTTGGCCGGCGAAGGCGCAATCCATCGCGCAGAAAACGCGTCGTTCCGCGAAGTGCGCCCCAATCTCGAGGTGCCTTCCCGCGCCGAGCGGGAGCGTGGCTTCGAGGGCACGGCCCGAGATCGTGCCGGCGTGCTCGACGGGCGAGGTCGCGGGGCCGGCCCAGAGCACGCCGACGCCTTCTTCGAGGAGGGGCGGATAGGAGAGCGGGCCCACGCGCACGCCGACGTTGGCGGCCTTGCCGGTCGCGCGCATGTCGAGGTCCCCGGCGAGTTGGCGCAGGCGACGTCCGAGGGGATTGAGCTCCTGCAGGCAGAAGACGTCGAGCACGGGATGGATCGCGTCGCTCGCGACTTCGCCGCCGTCGAGTCGCGCTTCGGGGTGGCGGAGCAGTCGCAGGCCGCGCAAGAGCGCGCCCCGGCGGAGCCAGGCCGAGAGCGGGTTTTCCGCGGGCGGCATGAGCAGCGGCTTCGTATGGTCGAGGCCGTGCCAAAGATTTTGCGTGAGGACGCGGACGCGGAAGGGAGCGGCGGCGGATTCGGACATGCCGCGATTCTACCGCGACGAAGGCGCGCTCCCACCGAACGCCCAATTTTTTCGGCGACGCCAATTTTCCGTCGAGGCTTCGCGCCGGGGCGCCGAAGCGTCAGGACTTAGGGGTTGGGGATGCCCCCGCGCGTCCCCATAATGAAGGAATGGCAGGGATCGAAGGCATCGAGATCGAAATCCGCAACGCCGAGTTCGTGCTCGCGGCCTGGTTAGGACAGATCGTCGCGCGCGGGATCGAGGGCGTCGCGGTCGATCGCGTCGAGCTCGTGAGTCACGCCTATCTCTCCGCGCTCGTTCAGCAATGGCCTTCGCTCGTTCCCTCGCGTTTGCCGGCGCTCGTCGAGGCGACGCTCAAGATCCGCCGCCGCGAGCCCGACCGATTCTTGAGGCAGCGCCGACTCGCGCTCGCCTACCTGGCCGAACGGCTCGTCCCCGGGGACGTCGCCGCGGCCCCCTCCGCGAGTCTTTGAGCTCGCCTTTCCGGAAAGGAAATCCCATGGCCCAACGCGATGAACTCCACGAAGAACTGCTCGCCGCGAAGATCGCCCTCGAGGCGTGGCTCTCGAACGGGGCCCGCCGCATCGAAGCGCGCGAGGTGTTGCACCACGCCCTGCTGACGGCCTACGCCGAGCACTGGCCCGAGCAGGTCCCCGCGTGGCTGCCGCGGCTCGTGGCGGCGACCGTTTCGGTGCGCGCGGCCGAGCCGCGGCGCTTCGTGCGCCAGCGTCGCGTGGCCCTCGAGTTCTTGCGGGAAAAACTGTCGAACGAAGCGAGCTTCTGAGCGGGCTCGCGCGCCCGATCAGAACCCTTGGCCGCCTTGAAGGACGAAGCGGAAGGCGCCCGAGCCGGAATCCAAGAAGATCAGGGCCATCGAAGCGTAAGGGTTTCCTTCCGAGCTCAGGCGGTCGAAGCGAATGGCGTCGGCCGGGAAAAAGGTTTCGGGCGGAAGGTTGGGCAGCAGGTCGTTGGGAACGTAGGCGCGGTAGACCGCGTACCAGTTCGCGCCGCCGTCCGGCGAGCGGAGCACCCAGTTGAAGCGGCGGTAGTCCGAGAGGCCCATCACGAGGTCCGAACTGCGGCCCTCGCCGCGATCGAGGACGCGGAGGAAGCGGACTTGGGTGCTGCCGTCGAACGCGCTCGAGACGACGTCACTCGGCCAGTGGATTTGGCCGAAATCGCCGCTTATCGGAGTCGCGCTGGGCGTGGCGGCATCCGAGAGCGCGAAGCCACGGATGACGACGGTCGGTCGTAAGCCCGTGTGGACCGCGGCGCGGATGAGCTGCCGCGGACCTTGGGCGCTCGGGATGATGGCCATTTTGCCTTCGCTACCGTCCGTCGCGCCGAGCGTCACCGAAACTGTGCCGAGGTTCGCGGCGTCGCAGAGCAGGGCTCCCGTCGCGGTGGTCGGGCAGCGGTTGAAGAGGAGCTTGCGGTTCACCGACTGCATGTAGCTCGTCACGATCCAAGCGGGAGGCTGCGCGGCGTTGCCGGCCTTAAAGGGCGCCGACAGCGTGAGGTCTTCGACCGAGGAAACGCTATTATCCGAAACCGGGATGGAGCGCCAATCGCCGAGGCGGCCTTGCGCGGGCGCCACGCCGCTGCGGTTGACGATGAGCGAGCCCAGGTAGCTCGAAGCTTCCTTCGTGTAAACCGCGACGTCGCGATCGCTGGCGCTCTGTCCGAAGGGCGTCGGAGTCGGGCGCGGCGTCGGATCACAAGTTCCGTCGAAGCAGGGCGTCGGCGCCGAGTTCGCGATCGGGTTGGGCGACGAAACCGGGTCGGCGAAGGCGTTGAGGGTGTAGGCGCCGGCCGCCGTCAGCGTCGGCAGGGTGAAGTCGCCGAGGAGCGTCGGGACGGAACCCGGGAAGGACATCGCGTAGTGGCTCGCCGCGCTCGCCTTCACGAGTCTCGTGCGATCGTGCCGCCAGTGCGAGGCCCCGAGGTTGAGCAGGCTAACGTGGTTCTCGTTGATCGACGGCGGGACGTAGTTCGCGCCGTGCGCGGGCACCGTCAGGCCGAAGTTGACGAGGGAGTTGCGTCGGCCCGAGGAATCGACCGAGACGGAAACCGTCACGCCGTTATTCTCGGCGGCCGCGAAGCTAACGACCGGGCTGCTTCCGCCCGTGATGGGGTAGACGAAAGGACACGGGTTGTTCGCGCCGCAGTTGCCCGACACGAAATTTTCGCGAACCGCTTCCCATCCGGACCAGGGGACCTTCCGGACTTCGTATTTTTGTTGGGCCACGAGCGTGGAGCCCGCGAACTCTTCGACGGTCCATTGGATGACGGTCGGGGTCGGGCTCAAGTTCGGCAGGTAGGGAGCTCCGTAGCCGACGCCCGTCGCGACGCCCGCGAACTCGGCCACGCCGCTGCTTCGATCGGGATGCGCCACGCAGGGTTTCGTGAGGGCACTCGTGCCGGGCATCGTGCTCGCGAGACGCATCGTGTTGCCGAGGTTCGCGCAGCCGAAGCGTACGAAGGAAGGATTGGAGTAGTAGTTCAGGATCGGGAGGCCGCCTTGGGTCTCGGCTTTGTTGTAGTAGGGGTAGACGGTCCGGATCTTGATGCCGTCGTCGCCGCCGCCTCCACCGCCGCCGTCCGTCTTACAGCCGTACTTCGTGCCTTCGCCGCCCCAATGGGCGACGAGCTCGACCTGGTTCGAGCCGAGGACGATGTTCGCGTCGCCGCGCGCGAAGATAAAGGCGCCGTCGTCGTTCACGACGTTGCCATCGACCACGATGGAGACGGACTGGTTTTGATCGAGGTTGCGATTGTTCACGCGGATCTCGATCTTGTGGTTCTTGCAGGCGTCCGCGAAGCCGAGGCCGCGTTTCGAGAAGGCGATGAGGTCGATGCGCTTCTGGCCGGCGGGCACCGAGAAGGAAAGCGAGTCGCCCTTGTCGGCCGGACCCACGCGAAGACCGAGTCCGGGAATCGCGTTCTGGTTGCAGCTTTGGTCGGCTTCGGGATCGGCGTCGAGCGGCACGCCCACGCCCGTCACGTTCAGGAAGTAGCACGCGTCGTCGCGCAGGCTGAAGCTGCGGCCGGCGCTATCGCGCAGGGCTTGCTGGCTCGCGCGCAGCTCCGACTTCGCGGCCGCGACCTCTTCGGGCGTAACGATCTTCACGCTGATCTCGGCTTGGCCGCCCACGCCCGCCGGGGCGCAGGACCACAAGACGAGGATGGCGATGGTCGTCATCCCCCAAGCTAAAGCCTCACGAAGAAACCGGGTCGCCACCGACGTGCCTCTCATAGCCTTCAGGATAGCGAGCGGTCAGGCCCAAAAGGGTGAAGTCTCGGTGAAGAGGCCAGGCTTTCCCGGTCCGAGGAGCTTGCGTTTGATCTTAAGTTGTTGAAACGACATCGGGTTTTTCGCGCCGACCCCCCATTGCCCGGGCCCAAGCCCGGGACTAGCTTTTCGGGCAACTATGCAAATCGACACGTCGTCGCCCCTGACCCCCGACCTCGACGCCCGCATTCAAGAGATCGGTCGCGAGATCTTCAAGCGCAGTTCCGAGACCTCGATGAGCCTTTTCGACAAGGGCTACTGGTCCGGCAAGATGATGGAATGGTCGATGAACATCCCGGCCTTCAAGGTCGAGATGTTCCGCTTCGTCGACGTGCTTCCGTCGCTCAACACGGCCGACCAGATCGCCGAGCACATCCGCCAATACTTCTTGCGGGATGACCTCGAGTTTCCCGCCGTCATCCGCGCGGGCCTCGGCGTGGCCACGTCGAACTGGCTCACGGCGAAGGTCGCGGCCTCGTCCATCCGCTCGAACGTGACGTCGATGGCGAAGACCTTCATCACGGGCGAAGATGCGCAGGACGCGAAGAAGACCCTGGAGAAGATCTGGAACGGAGGCGCGTGCTTTACCGTCGACATCCTGGGCGAGGCCGCCGTCTCGGAGGGCGAGTCGCTCGATTACCAGCGCCGCTACCTCGACCTCGTCGAGAACCTCGCGCGCGAGACCCGCGCTTGGAAGTCCGTCGCCATCAACGAGGAGCATCCGCTCTTCGCGATCCCGCGCGCGAACGTTTCGGTGAAGTGCTCCTCGCTCTACTCGCAGATCGACACGATCGGCTTCGAGCATTCGGTCAAGGTCGTGAAGGAACGGCTGCGTCCCATCCTGAAGGCCGCCGTCGAGAACGGCGCCTTCGTGAACCTCGACATGGAACAGAACGACTACCGCGAGCTGCTCTTGCGCGTGGCCGAGGAAGTCTTCTCGGAGCCCGACTTCGCGGCTTACCCGCACTTCGGCATCGTCATCCAGGCCTACCTCAAGTGCGCGCTCGAGGACTTGAAGCGCGTGGCCGCGTGGAACCGCAAGCGTAAGGCGCCGCTCACGATTCGTCTCGTGAAGGGCGCCTACTGGGATTACGAAGTCGTCTCTTCCAAACAGCGCGGTTGGGAGATTCCCGTTTACACGAACAAGGCCGAGAGCGACGCGAACTTCGAGCGTTGCGCGGCCTTCATGATCGACGAATACCCGAACCTGCTGCCGGCCTTCGGCTCGCACAACGTGCGCTCGCTCGCCTTCGCGATGGCCTACGCCGAGAAGAAGGGCCTGCCCAAGTCCGCGATCGAAGTGCAGATGCTCTACGGCATGGCCGAGCCCTTCAAGAAGGCCGTCACCTCGATGGGCTACCGCTTGCGCGAGTACGCGCCGGTGGGCGACCTGCTGCCGGGCATGGCCTACCTTGTGCGCCGTTTGCTCGAGAACACTTCGAACGAAGGCTTCCTGCGCGCCAAGTTCGTTTCGAACACGGAAGCCGGCGAGTTGCTGCGCGATCCGCGCGCCCGCATTCCGCTCAAGCCGGAATCCGGCGCGACGGCCAAGCCCGCCTTCGAGAGCGACCCGCCCGAGAACTTCACGACGCGCGACGGCCGCGACTGGATCGCGCCCGCCTTCGCCGCGGTCCGCGCCCGTTTGCCGATGCGCGTGAATCCTTTCGTTGGCGGTCGCGAGGTCACGGGCCTGCCCACGCTCGCGGTGACGAACCCTTCGCAGAAGGACGAAGTCGTCGCGCAGGTCGGTCTGGCTTCGGTGCGCGACGCCGAAGAGGCGTTGCGCATCGGTAAGATGGCCGAGAAGAGCTGGGGCACGCGTCCCGTCGCCGAGCGCGTCGCGCTCGTGCGCGCCGTCGCGGATCGCATGCGCCAAGAGAAGCGTACGCTCGCGGCGCTCATCTCGCTCGAAGTCGGCAAGCACCTGCGCGAGTCGGACGCCGACGTTTCGGAAGCCATCGACTTCTGCGACTACTACGCGCTCGAGATGGAGCGTCTGGGCCGCCCGCAGGACATGATGTCGCTGCCGGGCGAAGCGAACCGTTACGTTTACGGCCCTCGCGGACTCACGGTGGCCATCGCGCCGTGGAACTTCCCGCTCGCGATCCTTTGCGGCATGACGGTGGGGCCCCTCGTCGCGGGCAACCCCGTCATCATGAAGCCCGCCGAGCAATCCTCGGCGATCGCGGCCGAGCTCTACCGCATCCTGCGCGCCGCGGGGATCCCCGAGGACGCCGTGCAGTTCCTCCCCGGCAAGGGTGAGGACGTGGGCGCCGCGCTCGTGGCGAGCCCGCTCGTGCACGTCATCAACTTCACGGGATCGCGGGCCGTGGGCCTCAAGATCTTGGAAGAGGCCGCGCGCGTTCAGCCCGGCCAACGCCACATCAAGAAGGCCGTCTGCGAGCTGGGCGGCAAAAATGCGATCCTCGTGGACGACGACGCCGATCTGGACGAAGCCGTCGCCGGCGCGTTGCAATCGGCCTTCGGCTTCCAAGGCCAGAAATGCAGCGCGCTCTCGCGTCTCGTCGTGCACGCGGAGGCCTACGACAAGCTCAAGCTGCGTTTGGTCGAAGGTCTCAAGTCCCTGCGTATGGGCGCGACCGACGATCTTTCGGCCAAGATCGGCCCCGTCATCGACGAAGAATCCTACGCGCGGCTGCAAGGCGTGCTCGAGCGCAACCGTGCGAAGATCGTGGCGCAGCTCGAAGTCCCGGCCGAGCTCCTGGGCCGCGGGAACTTCGTGCCCCCGACGATCTTCGAGGAGAGCGATCCGGGCTCCGAGCTCGGACAGAACGAGTTCTTCGGTCCCTTCGTGACGCTCCTCAAGGCCAAGGACTTCGACGACGCCGTTCGCATCATGAACGACGTCGACTACGCCCTCACGGGAGGCATCTACACCCGCTCGCCCAAGCACCTCGCCGAAGCGAAGGAACGTCTCGAGGTCGGTAATCTTTACATCAACCGCGGCATCACGGGCGCGCTCGTGGGACGCCAACCCTTCGGCGGCTTCAAGCTCTCGGGGGTGGGGGCGAAGGCCGGCGGCCCGGATTACCTGCTCCAGTTCCTCGAGCCGCGTACGATCACCGAAAACACGATGCGGCGTGGTTTCGCGCCCGAAGTCTAGAGGCCAACGTGAACCAAGAACGTCGTTCCCCGCCCGGTCCGCGGCGCGATACCGCCCTCGAGAATCCGCAGACCCGGCGCTGGTCGCGCATCGTCCTCGTAACGGTCCTCGTCGTGGCCGTGCTCGCGATCTTCTCGGTGTTCTTTCGCCCCGTGCTGACGGGCCTGCTCTTCGCGCTCGTGCTCGAGCCCTGGATGCGGAAGTGGTTTTTGCGCCCTTGGCTGAGCCTGCCCTGGGCCGCCGCGCTCACGACGACGCTCTTCGTTTTGTTCGTGCTCATTCCGCTCTCGATCGTCGTGACCTTGCTCGTGCGCGACGGGGTCGAGCTCGTGAACGAGCTGCGGCAGGGCGCGCTCAGCGCCGACAGCCTGGGCCGTTACCTGGACGCGATCGTCCAGGCTTTGCCCTTTAACGTCCCGCGCGAGGAGATCCTGAAGAAGGGCTCGGCCCTCATCGAGCAGATCGCCGGGCACGCGATCAACTTGGCGACGCTCTTCGCGGCCTCGATCCCGGTGTTTCTCTTCGAGATGGCGATCGTGCTGGTGACGCTCTACTACGGGCTCGTCGACGGACGTCATCTCTTCCGCAAGATCCGCAATCACCTTCCCTTCTCGCCCGAGACGAACGAACGCGTGCTCGAGACCGCGGACGGCACGGTGCGCGGCGGTTTCTTGGGCGCCGTGCTCTCGGCGGTCGCGCAGGCCCTCGTGCTGTGGATCGCCTACCTCGCGCTCGGCATCCCGAATTCGACGATCGCGGGCATGACGACTTTCTTCACGTCCTTCGTACCGGTGCTCGGCTCGATCCCGGCCGGGGTCGTGGGCCTGCTCGTGCTCGCCATCGAGGGGGCCTGGTTCAAGATGGGCATCCTCGTCGCGCTGCTCGTCTTCGCGGGAACCGTGGACAACCTCATCAAGCCGATCGTGCTCAAGGGCTCGGTGGATCTGCACCCTCTGCTCGGGCTGCTGAGCGCGCTCGGCGGCATGGCCCTCATGGGCTTCATCGGGATCTTCATCGGTCCCATGCTGACGGCGCTCGCGCTCGAGCTCTTCCACATTCTCGAGGAAGAGCGCCGCGTAGCCCGTAACTGAGGTCCGGATCCCGACTTCGTCGAAGTTTTCGACGATTTTCCCGCGATCGTCAGAATTCCTACACCTTTTCTTGGCCGAAGCCCGCAAGCCCGCGCGAATTGGCGGGAATTTGGCGGGTGCTTTGGGCTACAATCCTGGGAGGGGAGAGGCATCGCTATGTTCACATCGGCTTGGAGAATTCGCGCGGCTTTGACGCTCGTTCTGGGCGCGCTCACGTGCGGGCCGGTGCGCGCCGAAGCCATCGATGGCGACCTGCTCGACGTGGTCGAAGCCTGGAAGCTCGATCTGGACGCCGACGCCAAGGGCACCCGCGCCCAGCTGCGCGAGGACGTGAAAAGCCTTAACGCCGCGGCTTCGGACCTGAAGTTCTCCCCGGTCGACCGCGAGAAGAAGAAAGAAATCGAGCGCGAGGTCGTGCGTCTGCAGGCCCAGCGCGACCATCTCCGCTGGATGCAGGGGACGGTCCTCAACCGTCAGCTCGGCACGGGCGCCGCGTTCCAAACGAACGTGGGCGAGGGGCTCAAGGCCGTCGACGTCAAAGCGAAATTGAACGAGGCCCGCAGCGACCCCGCGACGCAAGGGCGCATCCTCGATGCGGTCCAGACCAAGGTCGCCGCGAACGTGAGCGACGCGCAGAAGGCCCTCGTGGGCGAAGCCGTGACCAAGGCGAGAAGCGGCGGCGTCGCGAATTTGCAGTGGAGCAATCTCGGCGGCACGGCTTCGCAGGCCGACAAGGCGGCCGTCGTCGATCAGGTCAAGCGCGCCTACGAAACGGAAAGCGCCGCGACGCCCGTGAAAGCCCAGGTCTTCGAGCGCAACCTCGAAGGCAGCGCGGCCAAGCTCGTCGCGAACGTCGAGGTCAAGAAGGTCGACGGCAAGGACAAGGTCGAACTCAGCTTCGACGTCAAAGCCCAGGACAACCTGAGCAAGGAAAACTTCGGGGGCGGTCCGCGTCTCTTCGACGCCTTCGAGAACAACGAGCAACGCCGCAAGTACATCGAGTCGATCGGCGATTCGATCGAGAACAAGAAGGTCGAGCTCGACCTGGACGGCAAGGATCTCTCGTCGCTCGACGCGGCCACGCTCAAGACGAAGTTCGACGCGGCCGTGGACGAGGCCGACGACAAGCTCCTCATGGGCGGGAGCGATTCGGCCCTGAAGGACGGGGTCAAGTCGCAGATCGAACGTCTCGGCGACAAGACGAAGCCCGGCTCCGACATCGCGAACAAGGCCGAGGAAGCCAAGGACTACGACGGCACCGAAGCCAAGGAAAAAGAGAAAGACCTGCTCGCCAAGAAGAAGGTCGCCGACTGGCTGAAGAACGCCGAGAACGACCCGGGCGCGATGTCTTCCTGCGAGATCCTGGTGGCCGCGCTCGGCGGTTCGTCCGAGAAGGCTTGGCCGCAGCTCCCGCGCTCGGCGCGCGAGGCCTGCGCGGACCTTTCGCCCGAGTCCAAGCAAAAGATCGCCCAGCGCGAGAAAGCCGAAAAGGCCGCCGAAGCTCCGGCGACCGCGCCGGCCGCGAACGGCTCGGAAGGCGAAGAACGCTACTCGCGCGAGATGCAGCAACTCACGGCCTACTGCCAGGCCTACCGGCAGAACGCGGCCCTCGGTTCGGCCAACAAGAGCATCGTCGACACGATCGCGCCGCTCGCCGCGGGATTGGACCGCTTGGGCGCGACCTCGAGCTACCTGGGCCGCATGCTCGGCGATCTCGCCGATCCGCAGACCGATGGCTTGCTGAAGTTCTTCCAGAGCGTCGGCGACCAAAGCCAGCTGCAGATGATCCTGGCGGAGAAGGCGCACATGATCGCGACGGCCGAGACGCGCGACCAGAAGGGCGAAGAGAACCTGCAGAAAGAGAAGGCCTCGCTCGAGCGCATGGTGAGCCTCGCGGGCCACTCGCTCGCGCAGGTCGTCGGTCAGGCCGGTCTCTACTCGCCGATGGGGATCATGGATCCGCAGATCCAGGCCGACCCGAAGCTCCAGCTCCTTTACCGTTATTACCAGGGCGGTTCGGCCCTGCTGGGCGCCGTGACGGCGGAACTCCAGACGCGCGCGGACGAGCGCTTGAACGCGCGCGTGAATCTCATGGGCGGCGGCGGCACGGGCGGGATGAATCTCGCGCCGGGCTCCGTGCCGGTGGGCAACGGCGGGTCGGCCGCGCCGAGCCCGCGTTCGGGCGTGCGCACGAACACGCGGAGCGCGCCGTCGACGCGCGCGCGGCCGAGGCAGTAGGAAGATCGGGCGGGGAGACGTCGATCCCGGACGGGTCGACGTGGATGGGGAGCCATGGCGGGCGGAACAGGGGGAGGCCTTAAGGTGAAACGCCAGAGCGTCCTGTGCTTGTCTTTCGCGGCCGTGGTCGCGTGCTTTCCGTTCGTCGCTTCGGCGAGCGTGAGCGCCGGCATCGAAGAGATCAAACGCCGTGGATCGGAGCTCGCCGACAACGGTCGTGGCCTGGCCGAGGATTACCGTGCCAACCGGCACGACATCGCGTCCGACGAAGGGCGCCCCGACGTCGAGCGCTACGTCGGCGACGTCATTGAGTTCTACGCCGAGAAGCCCTTGCGCGCGATCACGCCCAAAGTGCAGGATTGGTCGCGTCGTTACACCGAGAAGATGACCGAGTACGTGGACCATTTGGCCGGCCTCGCGACCGGCGGCAATGGCCGCGCCGAGTTCCGTCGTTGCGTCGCGCGTGGCTTCGACCCCGACGCCGCCCGTGCGCAGGGCGGCGACCTCGCCCTCGCGTTCCAACGTTCGGCGCAATCGACGGGCCTGCGGGGCTCGGATCGCGGCGGCGGTGGTCGCGGCTACGAAAACGACCCCTTCCGGAGCGTCGAAACGAAGATGCTCACGGCCGACGTCTCGAAGATCGTGGGCGACTGCTGCGCGGACCTCGCCACGAAGAAGGGCCCCGTCGAAGGCGGCGCCGAAGCCTACTACTACTCGCCCGAGAACCGGCAGATCTGCGACGACAAGGCGCGCGAGATCAAGGGTTGGGCGGACAACTTCAACCGCGAGCTCGTGAACCTCGTGCCGCCGGCCGAGACGCCGCCGAACGCCTTCGAGATCCTCGAGCCGCAGCAGCTCGGCGCTTTCCTCAAGGAGAGTCGCCGTTTCCGCAGCGACCTTCAGCACGCGCGTCACGCGGGCGGTTCTTCGGAAGAAGAATCCGTGCTCGAAGACGCGGCTCGCACTTGCGAGAACGCGCAGGAGAAGAAGATGCGCGGCGTGCGCCCCGTCTCGCACTCCATCGCGACGAACCTCGTCAAGCTCGGCCGTTGCGTCGTGCTGCCTTATCTCGGCACGAACTACTGGGACCTCGGCTTCCAGCGCTTGAGCACCGAACAGATGAAGGCCGACATCTCGTGGGGCAAGGGCCAGTACGAGAACGTGAACTGCGACCCGGGCACGGGCGAGGCCTATAACCTCATGCGCGACCAGTCGACGCAGTACTTCACGCAGAACATCCAGACGATGTCGTCGCCGGACTACATGAACCGCGTCATCGCCGAAGTCACGCAGCCCGAGCCGGGCTACGCGATCGTCCCGAACATGACGGGCGTCGGTCCGCAGTATTTCTCGGGCATCGGCAACGTGGGCACGTCGACGGGCACGCTCGGCACGAACGCGAACAACTCGACCCGCTCGGTCGTCACGCAGCCGACCTCGACCGTGGCTTCGGCCTCGACGACGCAGACCCTGACGGACAGTGTGCAGGCGCTCACGAACCTGCCGTCGCCGAGTTCGAGCGGCTTGGACGCCCGTCGCTCGCGTAATCTGGGCTTGAGTAACGTGGCCGCGGCTTCGCGCGGCGCCGCCCGCACGCAGGCCGCCCGCGCGATGGCCTACGACATGCGCCAAGGCCAGAACGCGACCCAGGCCGCCGCGACCCTTCGCTCCGGCGCCGGCAAGACGCTCGCCTACGCGCGCGGCGTGCAATCGCGGAACAAGGCCTTGGGGAACGTGACCCAGCGCCAGGCGCAGAACAAGCAACTCGCCCAGAAGGCCGAAGGCCTCGTCAAGAAACTCAGCTCCGCGCGGGGATCGCGATCCACCGCGCGCGGCGTGTTAAGGGCCACGACGGCGGCCCGCACGACGAACCAGAACCCGACGAACTTCGACGCCATTCGCCAGGAAATCGAGCGTCGCCAGGCCGAGCAGGAGCGCACCCGCAAGTACCTCGACACGCTCATCCTGCAGTCTTTCCAGCGGGTCGAAGAAACGCGCCAGAAGAAGAACCAGGCCCGTAACCAGATCCTCGCCCTCGACGCCGAAGTGAAGTCGCTCGCGGCCGTGACCGCCGCCGAAATCGCCGACAAGCCGCCCCGCAAGCAGGCCGAAGCGACCCAGAACCTGCGTCTGCAGATCGCGGCCAAGCACAAGGAAATCGGCGCGCTCAAGGCCGAGTTCGACCTCTACGACGCGGCCATCATCCAGCAGAAGATCCTGGCCGAGAACCTCCAGTTCAACCGCGAAAACAGCCCGTACTACACGCCGAATACGGCCCCTTCGGGCGGAAGCGGTGGGCGCGGATCGACCGTGCCATCGGGGGCTTGGCTCGATAAGTTCAAGCTTTTCTTGAATCCCGTGCCGAGCGCCTGGGCGGCGCCGCGCGCCGAGGTCGACTACGTCAAGGCCCTCGCGGCCTTCGAAAAGGATCTCGTCGCTTTCATCGCCAAGCAAGAAGCCGAGGAACTCGCGACCCGTCGCGAGATGATCGCGCTTTCGCGCGAAGTCGCGGCCCAAGTCAAAGAGGGGTCGATTCCCGACCTCTCGTCCTCGACCTTGCTCGAGGCCCGCCTTTACGCCGAAGCCATCTCGACCGAAATGACGGACTTCCTGAACGACACGTCGACGGCCCGGGGCCCGAGCGCGGTCGCCCCGAGCGTCCGCTCGCTCGCGCTGCAGGCGCGGGAAGACGCGGAGCAGTCCCTCAAGGTCATGGACGAGCTCATGTCGGATTACCGCGCCGCGCTTCCGATGTCGGCCGAAGAGAACGCCGAGGCTTACCTTCAGCTGCTGCCGACGATGGCCCTCTTTTAGGCCTCGGCTTTTTTGGGGCGCCGCTCCCGGCCTTGGGGTTTTGCCTTGGCGTCGAGTAAGATGATCGGCGATGCAAAAAGTCCGTCTTGAGGACATCCAGAAGGCGCGCGCGCGAATCGCGCCCTACATCGTGCAAACGCCGCTCCGCCCGTGGGATTACTTGCGCCGGACCCTGGGACTGAGCGCGCCGCTTTACTTGAAGCTCGACACGCTCCAGAATACGGGATCCTTCAAAGTCCGCGGCGGCGCCAACAAGATCCTCGAGCTCGTCGAGCAAGGGAAGCGTCCGACGAACGTCGTGGCGGCGAGCGCCGGCAACCACGCGCAGGCCGTCGCTTTCGTCGCGGGCAAGCTCAAGATCCCCGCGACGATCGTCATGCCCGAGGGAGCTCCGCTCGTGAAGGCGGCGGCGACCCAGGACTACGGGGCCGAGGTCGTCCTGCACGGATCGCTCTACGACGAGGCCTTCGCGAAAGCGCAGGAGCTGCTCGCTTCCCGCCCGGGCGCGGTCTACGTGCACGCCTACGAAGATCCCGCCGTCATCGCGGGGCAGGGGACGATGGGGCTCGAGATCGACGAGCAGCTCACGGCCGCCGGCATCCCGCGCGACGCGGCCCTCCAAGTCGTCGTGCCGATCGGCGGCGGCGGTTTGATCAGCGGCGTCTCGACGGCGCTGAAGGCTTTGCGCCCGAAGACGACGGTTTACGGCGTCGTCTGCGAGGCCGCGCCGGCCGTGGCCGAAAGCTTCCGCCTCGGCGCTATCCAAGTCTCCAAACCCGGACGTTCGCGGACCTTGGCCGAGGGCCTCGCCGTGAAGAAAGTCTCGCCGATGACCTTCGAGTACGTTCGCGAGCTTTGCCGCGACGTCGTGGTCGTGACGGACGACGACGTGGCCGGTGCGATCGCGACGCTCATGGAGCGCGGCAAGCTCGTGGCCGAGGGGGCGGGCGCGGCGGGCGTCGCGGCGCTGCTTTCCTCGCGCGTACGTCTCGATCCGGCCGTGCCGACGGTCGTCGTGCTCTGCGGCGGCAACATCGACATGAACGCCGTCTCGAACATCCTGGAGCGCGGCCTCACGAAGAGCGGCCGTTGGCTGCGCTTGGGCATCCTCGTCGAGGACCGCCCGGGCGAGTTGGCCAAGGTCGCGAGCCGCATCGGTGAGCTCAAGGGGAACATCCTCGAGGTCGTGCATGACCGCACGAGCGCGAGCTGCCCCGTGGGTTACACCCGCATTCAGTTTCACCTCGAAACGCGCGGGGCGGAACACGCCTCGGAGATCGAACGCACGCTCAAGGAACAGAGTTACACCGTGGAAAGGTCGTCATGAAAAAGCTCTTCTTCGTCCTGCTCGGTCTTTGCTTCGTGGGCGCGGCCGCGCTCTTCTGGCTCATGCAGTCGGCGCCCGTGCCTTCGGTCGCCAAGTCCGAAGTCCCCCACGGAGAAAGCCACGCCGAAGAGGGTGACGCGCACGGGGAACACGGCGGCGAAGCCTCGGATCACGCGAGCGCCGAGACCCACGCGGCGCCCGCCGCCGCCGCCGAACACGGTGCCGCGCACGGCGAAGCGGTCGAGCACGCGGCGCCCGTCGCCGAAGCCAAGCCCGCCGTGCACGCGCCCGAGGCGGGCTTGCTCAGTCTCGCGACGGAGCCGGTCGACGCGGAAGTTCTCGTGGACGGCCAAAGCGTGGGGCGCACGCCGTTTCGTCTGAAGGTCGAGGGCGGCATGAAGAAAGTCGAGCTCGTCGCGGAGGGCTTCGAAACCTACGCCCGTGAAGTGCCCGCCGACGCGACTTCGGGCGGCGCGGCCACCTGGAAGGTGCAACTCAAGCCGGTGAAGGGGGCGCACGCGACGCCGCCTTCGCGTCCGGCCCCGGCCGCCGCGCCCAAGGCGGCGGCGCCCAAAGCTTCCGCGCACGCGGAGACCCACGCCCCGGCGCCCGCGCCGAAAAGCTCGGCGGCGCCGGCCGCGGCGAGCGCCCCGGCCACGCCCGCCGGAGAGCCCTCGGGCCCCATGGCCAAGGGCGGCGACGTCTACATGCGCGGCGACCTGGGCCGCTGGTTCAACTCAAGTCGCTCCCCCGGGACGGTTCCGTCCCGGACGCGGCCGTCACCCAAGCCGTCTTGGACTTCCGCCAACTCACGGGCAAAGACGTGCGCGCCTGCAAAGTCGACCTCATGGCCAAGGGCGCGTGGACGCGCCTTTTGATCGGACCTTTCCCGACGAAGGGAACGGCGTCCGCTTTGGTTTCGGAACTGCGCGCCCGTCTGCCGGACGGCGCCCTCGTCGCGGGAGCACAATCATGTCTACCTTGAAGCCTTCGGAAGAACTCGTTTTCGTCGCCGCCAAGCGCACGCCCTTCGGGGCCTTCGGCGGCAGCCTCGCCGCCTGGACGGCCACGGATCTCGCGGAAGCCGCCTCGCGCGCCGCCCTCGAGCAGGCCGGGATCCGGGGCGAAGACATCGACGCGACCGTCTTCGGGAATGTCGCCCAGACCGCGGCCGACGCGATTTATCTCGCGCGCCACGTCGGTCTGCGCGTCGGCCTGCCGCTCGATCGTCCGGCGCTCACCGTGAACCGTCTTTGCGGGTCGGGCTTCGAGGCCATCGTGCAGGGGGCTTACCTCTTGCGCGAAGAAGGGGCCCGCGCCGTGCTCGTCGGCGGCACCGAAAGCATGTCGCAGTCTCCCTACGTCTTGCGCGGGGCCCGTTTCGGTTACCGCATGGGTCACGGCGAGCTCGAGGATTCCATGTCGGCCTCGCTCACCGACGCGCACGTCAAGATGCCCATGGCGATCACCGCGGAGAACCTCGCGACCAAGCACGGTTTCGACCGCGCGACCTGCGACGCCTACGCGCTTTCCAGCCAGCAACGCGCCACGGAGGCCTGGGCCTCGGGCGTTTACGCGAACGAGGTCGCCCCGATCAAGCTCAAGTCCAAGAAGGGCGAGACGCTCTTCGAACGCGACGAGCACATGCGCCCGGATTCCTCGCTCGCCGGCCTCGCCAAGCTCTCGCCCGTCTTCAAGAAGGACGGCGTCGTGACGGCCGGGAACGCGAGCGGCATCACGGACGGAGCCTGCGCGCTCGTGCTCACGACGGCCTCGCACGCGAAGGCCCGCGGTTGGAAGCCGCTGGGGCGATTGGTGACCTGGGCTTTCGTCGGCTGCGATCCGACGATCATGGGAATCGGTCCCGTGCCGGCCACGCTCAAAGCCCTCGAACGTTGGTCCACGCTGTCGGGCTCCAAGAAGACGGTCGACGACTTCTCGCTCGTCGAGATCAACGAGGCCTTCGCGCCGCAGTACCTCGCGGTCGAACGCGAACTCGGGCTCAAGCGTGAGCGCACGAACATCCACGGCGGCGCCATCGCCGTCGGTCACCCGCTCGCGGCTTCGGGCGCGCGCCTCGTGTCTCACTTGCTCTACCACGCCCCCGTGGGCAAGGCCGCGCTCGCTTCGGCCTGCATCGGTGGCGGCCAGGGTATGAGCGTCATCGTCGAGAGGATTTGATACCTTGAAACGAGGCCGGACGCTTTCTTCGCTTTGCCTGGCCGGCGCGCTCGCCTCGTGCAGCTCCGCGGATGCGGGACGCACGGGGGAGACCCCCGTGGTGGTCCCGTCGACACCCGTGGCGGAGCCCGCCGCGGGATCAACGCCGGCGGCCGACGCGGCGGAAACGCGTCTGCTCCAGGAAAAAAAGGCCGAGACGGAACTCGCGCTCCAAGAGCAGCAGGCGGTCGAGAAGCTTTGCGACGACATCTCCGCGCTCTACCGTCGGAACAAGTGGGGCGCCTCGAACTGCGCGCGGATTCCTTTCCGTGTGTTTGGCCGGAGCGTTCAGGGGCGACCGCTCGTCTACTTTGAGGCGGGCGCGCCGACCGCGAAGAAGGTCACGATCCTCCAATGCGGAATCCACGGCGACGAGCTGCCCTCGCTACCGATGTGTCTTAATCTCATCGAGGAGATTCGCTCCGGCCGCCGGGGCGTTGCCAAGCCCGTAAGGCTCTTCGTGCAGCCGCTTCTGAATCCGGACGGAATGCTCGGCGCCAAGGCGACGCGGCAGAACGCGAACGGCGTCGACATCAACCGAAACTTCCCGACGAAGGACTTCGCCGAGAAAGCGCTCGCTTCGTGGAAGACCCTCGACAAAGGCGACGCGCGCAAGTTCCCCGGCAATACGCCCAGCTCCGAGCCGGAAACCCGGGCGATCGTGGACTTCCTCGCTCAGCACTCGCCGCAGAAGATCATCTCGCTCCACACGCCGCTCGGTTTTATCGACCTTGATGCCCGCGGCGACGCCGACGCCAAGCGCCGCGCTCAGTATCTCGCGATCAACATGAGCAAGAACGCGGGCAACTACAAGTTCAAGACCTTCGGCTCCTACCCGGGCAGTCTCGGCAACTACGCCGGGAACGAGCGCAAGATCCCCGTCTACACGGTCGAGCTGCCGCCCGGCACGGGGCCCCATACGGTCGACGAGTATTGGAAACGCTTCCGCGTCTCGCTCTGGCGCGCCGTTGATTTTGACCTCGAGACCGGCCAGTTCATCGAGGAAGACTAGGTCCCGGGCTCGATGTCTCATCCGGCTTCGGCACGGGCCGGGAGAAAAATCATTCCGATTCTGCGAGTGCACCGATTACCCGAAGACTTCGATGACCTCGTGAGTGAGTCTCGGGCCGAGGGCTTCGATTTTCTTCTCCGTATGCGCGAAGAATGGGACGCGGGTAAGAATCGGTTTTCCCTACCCAACGAAGCTCTCTACGTCGCCCAGGACGGGGGAGTCTTGGTAGGAGTCTGCGGACTGAACAAAGATCCCTACCGGAAGGATGCGCCCGTGGGGCGTCTGAGGCATCTCTACGTCCCGGCTAATCAAAGACGAAAAGGGATCGCGACCACGACATTGAGTTTGGAGCGGGTCGGCGGATTTGTTAGGGCAAGATATGCAAAACGTTGGCGCCTATTTTGAGATCCCGGTTTCGGATCTGGATCGCGCGATGAAGTTCTATTCGAAACTCCTGGGATGCGATTTCACGCGAGGCTCGATTCACGGAAACGAAATGGCCTTCTTCCCCCTGCACGAGGGGAAAATGGGAATCACCGGTGCGCTTTGCCAAGGCGAGGTCTACAAACCTTCGCTCAGCGGAAGTCTCATCTACCTCGCGACGAACGACATCGAGGAATCGCTCGGACGAGTTGTCGCGCTGAGCGGAGAGATTCTCTTCCCCAAGACGTCGGCCGGGGAGTGGGGCGAAGTCGCCGAGTTTAAGGATAGCGAGGGCAATCGAATCGCCCTTTTTCAGGCTCGCTAGGTTCCGTCATGAAGCCCTATCTGCTGACGGACCGAGTTTGCCTACGGAGTTGGCGCGAATCCGATTTGCCGGACTTGGTCGACCTGGATGCGGATCCCGAGGTCATGCGCTACATCAATGGGGGCCACCCGACGAGCCTCGAAGCCGTTCGGGCCAGTCTGCTCGTCATCCAAGGTTACGAGAAGCGCTACGAGGGAACTTTGGGCAACTGGATCGCGATCGATCGGGCGAGCGATGAGTTCATGGGTTGGTTCGTGCTTCGGCCGGACAAAGTGAATCTGGAGGATCGCACGCGTTTGGAACTGGGTTATCGGCTGAGGCGAAAATTCTGGGGACGGGGAGTGGCCACGGAAGTCTCGCGCGCGCTCCTCGCGAAGGCCTGGGAGTTGGGCGCCAAAGAGGTCTTTGCGCGGACGCATCACACGAATCGCGCTTCGGCGCGCGTCATGGAGAAAATCGGGATGCATCTCGAAGCCAGATACCTCGATCCCATCTTCGTGCAGGATGACAAGATGACCTTGCTTTACTCGATTCGTAGTCGCGGGTTGGAAGGGGACGTGGGGTGAAAACTCGTTGGAGGACCTTTCTTCCGATGGCCGTTGCGATGGTGGGGCTCGCGGCGGGTGTCCGGGCTTGTTATGAGGACGAAATCGTGCCCACCGAGAAGGATTTTGTTCGTGTGGACGCAGCAAATTCGCAAGGCTGGCATTGGGAAAAGTTTCCGGGATGGGTGACCGCGTATTCGCAGTTCCAGTCGGCGTTTGACCTCGATTCCAATGACGAGGTGTCTCGCTTTCGGCTGCGGCCCGAGGAGGCCCAAAAACTTGTCGAGAGCCTTTCTCTCGAGCCGCCGCCGCGAGACTACCGCTGTGCCCGTGGGCTGGCGAAGGGATGGGCGGGACTCGAAATCTGTGACGGCGAGGCCATGAAGCGCAACGGCTTTGTCGGCTTTGCCTACCGAAGTCCGCCGAACGGCGAGGTGGCCTTCCCAACGAAGGTTTGTGGGCTCTACGGGGAGCTACGA
>ERZ761607.798-NODE-798-length-46380-cov-6.041230_pt1 | contig 46380 bp, 47 predicted proteins | sample MGYA00511164_ERZ761607 | MGnify/ENA primary metagenome ERZ761607 (study PRJEB28899, sample SAMN02445080) | bioreactor sludge metagenome | biome: EBPR sludge | place: Australia: Brisbane, Thorneside Wastewater Treatment Plant | collected 2011-06-22 ...
GCCAAGCTCGAAGCGGTGCGCGCGCAGCTCGCGGAGGCGGACCCGGGGCTGGCCGAGCTCGAGCTGATCGAGGCCGACAGCGCCGATCGCGCTTCCCTCGACGCGCTGGCCCGTCGCACGCGCGTGGTGATCACGACGGTCGGCCCCTACCAGCAGTTCGGCGAGGCGCTGGTTGCGGCGTGCGCGGAAGCCGGCACCGACTACGTCGACCTGACCGGCGAGCCGGAGTTCGTGGACCGGATGTACGTCGCCCACCACGCGACCGCGCAGGCCTCGGGCGCGCGGATCGTGCACGCGTGCGGCTTCGACTCGATCCCCCACGACCTCGGCGCCTACTACACCGTGCGGCAGCTCGCAGCCAAAGGACCGGTCGCCGTACGCGGTGTGGTCCGCGCCGGCGGCATGGCCTCGGGCGGCACCCTCCACTCCGCGATCGGTGCCTTCGCCCGGGCGCGGCAGATGCGCGAGGCGGCGCAGGCCCGGCGCCGCGTCGAGCCGCGTCCCGAGGGTCGCTCTTCGAAGGCGGTCGCCGGCAAGCCGCACCGCGACAAGCTGCTCGGCTTCTGGCTGCTGCCGTTGCCCACCATCGACCCGTCGATCGTCGCGCGCAGCGGCGCCGTGCTGGCGGCCTACGGTCCGCGGTTCACCTACTCCCACTACGTCGGCACCAAGACACTGCGGTACGCCGCCGGTGGCACGGTCGGTGTCTCCGCGCTCGCTCTCGCGGCGCAGGTGCCACCGGTGAAGAACTTCCTGCTCGGCCGGATCAAGCAGGGCGAGGGTCCCGACGAGGCGCGCCGGGCGAAGTCGTGGTTCACCGTCGACTTCGTGGGCGAGGGCGACGGCCGGACGGTTCACACCCGGGTCTCGGGCGGCGATCCCGGGTACGGCGAGACCGCCAAGATGCTCGCCGAGTCCGCACTCTGCCTGGCCTTCGACGACAACCCCGCGACCGCCGGCTGCGTGACCACCGCCCAGGCGATGGGGGACAACCTCACGGCCCGACTGATCGCGGCCGGGATCCGGTTCGAGACGCTCTAGCGGTCCAGTCCGGCGTTTGCCGTACGCCGGAAGTGGTTATTGCTCAAGGCGGATCGCGACATCCTCGTCGCGGCCGGAGACGAGGAGTTGTCCCATGGGCTACGGCTTCGGAGCGTTCTTGCTGGTGCTCGGCCTGGTGCTTGCGCTGGCCGTCACCGACCAGGTGAGCGGTGTCGACCTGACCATGGTCGGCTGGATCATGGCCATCGTCGGTGCGTTGGTCATCGTGCTGACCGCGGCGACCCTGAGCCGCGGCCGCGGCACCCGCAGTGTCGCGACCACGACCCACTCCGACGGCACCCAGACCGTCAGCGAGCGGCGTACCGAGATCTGAGCGTCAGGGCAGCGTCAGGAGACTGAGACGCGCAGCGGCGCGTCGGTGGTCGTGCGTCCGTTGAAGTTGCCGCCGATCAGCACGCGCACCCGGTAGTCGCGGTCTACCTGGCCGGCGGATAGGTAGGCGCGGTACGTGCACGATGCCGTGCCGGCGGCCTGGACCTGGGCGATGCAGAGCACCTGGTTGGTGGTGGCGTCGACGAACGTCGCGGTGGAGATGGTCAGGTCACCGGGCAGGTCGTCCGCCTCCTGACTGACGGCGGCGGACAGGGGCACGTCGACCGGGCCCGTGCCCGTTGCAGCCGTCACTTCCGTCGGTCCGCCGTAGGTCACGCTGGCGCGCTCGGGCGTGACCACGATCGCGTAGGTGACGATCTGGTGGTTCGTGCCGTCGGTGACGTCGACGCTGACGGGGTATCGGCCCGGCGTGGCGGTGACCCGGCCTTGGTGCTGCCAGAGTTTCGTGCCCGGCACCTGACCGGCTGGGCTGGTCGCGAACCCCTTCAGCGTGATGCCTGGGGGCAGACCGGTGGCGGTCGCCTCGAGCGTCGAGGAGTCCCGGAAGGTGGTCGATGCCCGGGTCGGCCCGAACGGCACGTCGGAGTACGACGTCGTGATCGTCGTGGTCGGAGCGGCGGTGATGCTCAGCGTCGCTTCGGACGAGATCGAGATGTCGTCGATGGTCATGTCGCTGGCGCCGTAGCCCGGCTTGCGGTAGCTGAACGAGAGCGCGTGGCTCTTGCCATCCGCGAACGCTGTGATGTCGACCTTCTGCAACGCGTATCGATCGTCCGCGGTCGTCGACTGGCGATGCTGCTTCACCACGGTGCCGTCGATCAAGACCTGGACCTCGGCGTCGAACGGCGCCTCGGTGAGGCCGTTGCGGTACCAGTAGCTGAGCGTCGTGGTGCGGCCCGCGGGGATGACGACCGACTGGGAGATCGATGCCCAGTGCGCGGTGCCGTCGAGGTTCCGGTTGCCGTAGAACCACAACCAGCCGCTGCCGGTGCGGGGCTGAGAGGTCGCATTGCCGCCGCCGCAGAAGCCGCCACCGCAGAGCGGAGTGTTGAGGATGCTGTCCACGCTGGCCCAGTAGCGGTTGGGGTGCGCCGTGTGCACGCTCGTCTCGAGGCCGCCGTCCTGCAGCAGCTCGACGCGGGTGGACGAGGATGGCGAGGCCGCTTGGGCCTCCTCGGGTGCGCCGAGGCCGAGGGCCAGAGCGGCCAGGGTGAGCGCGAGGCACGCGAGTCGCGTGCGGATGCCACGTGGTGAGCTCAAGACTTTGTTCCTCCCGAGAGAGCGCGACCTGGCGCGGGTGCTCGGCCACGGTGTGGCTCGCAGTCTGGGTCGCAGGCCCGCCCCCGGGTCGACTGAGAGCGCACGGGTCGATGCCCTCGCGCCCGGAGGTTCCGTCGCTGCGTGCGGTGGTGGGCCTGGCCCGTGCTTTCGTGCGCCCTGCGGCGACCACGGGGCGGAGGAGCTGACGAGACTGGTCGGGCGAAGCGAACGGTGCGCCGGTTCGCTCCGCCTCATGACCACGACGGGCCTTGGGGGGCACGCTCTGGGGCCCGTCGTCTCCCATCTCCACTCCGTGCCGACGCATGCTGAAGCGTGCCGACTCGGGAGGCTCGTCCGTGTTCGATCTGATCGATGGTCTGCCCGTTCATCCGCTGGTCGTGCACGCCGTCGTGGTGCTGCTCCCGTTGGCCTGCCTGGGCACGATCGCCATCGTGGTCAGGCCGGTCTGGCGAGCGACGTACGGCCTACTCGTCGCGGCGTGTACGGCGGTTGCGACGGTGTTGATCCCGGTGGCCACCTCCAGTGGTGAGGCGCTTGAGCAGCACGTCGGCGATCCCGGCGCGCACGCCGAACTCGGGGAGCAGTTGATCTGGTTCGCGCTCCCGCTGCTGGTGTTCGTGGTCGCACTGGTCTGGCTGGCGCGACGGTCCCGGCCCGCGGCGCCGGCCGCCTGGGTCCCGACCACGTCCGACTCCCAGCGCCGCGCGATCCGTATCGTCGCCGTACTCGCCCTGGTCGCCGCCGTGGCGACCTCTGTGCAGGTCTATCGTGTCGGCGACTCGGGAGCGCGGGCCGCCTGGGGAGACCAGGTCTCCGACTGAGTCACCCGGCGCCGCCCGTGCGCCGTGAGTCGACACACTGCCATGCGGACTGGTCAAGATGGCTGTGGCAGACAGTGATCCGGGCGCATGGGTTCGCATCGCGCTGCCACGCGGTGTGAACCGCTCCGAGGGGGCGGGGACACCTTCCAGGTCCCGCCTTTGTGATCACACCTCAGGCTCCCGCGTGGGTCCGGCTCCGGCACGGACTGGTGCCCGACCCACGCGGGTGCCGATCGCCGCAGCGCGCACAGCTCGCACCGATCCGCGGTTCGTGACAACTCCAGGCGTCTGGTTCCCGTCTGGACGGTCGCAACTGATGGAGAGGAGGAGTACCCATGCGACGGACCCGGCGCGACGAAGAGTTCACCAGGTACGTGGAGGAGCGGCACCGCTATCTACTGCGGGCGGCGTACCTCATCTGCGGAGACCTGCATCCCGGACTAGGATACGTCCACGAGAGCGATCCCGAGCTCGCGCGCAGCTCCCGCCAGCGGATGCTCGACCAGGGGTTGCCGCTGGCGACGGCGCACCTGGGTACGCCGTACCTCAAGCCGCCGTTCCGGGTGCCTTCGCGCTGAGGGCCCACCTGCGGCGACGTGCCTATAAGGCATATCACCCGGCTATGTAGCCAGGCCGCTCTCGATCGACCTCCGGGCGTTGGATCCGGTCGGCGCGAACGGTGATGACGAGCCAGAAGTCCAGTTCGCAAAGAGGGCACTCGGCATAGCCATCACCGTCGGCGTCGCCATTCGGAGGTCGATGCCGTTGATCGCGACCGCTCCACGTCAGCTTGTCGCCCTCGTCGTAGGTCGTCAGGTCGCAGAACCCGAGCTTGAACTCTGCAAGCGTGCTGACCTCGGACCCGCATCGCGGGCAGGTGACCATGACGCGCACGAAGTTGTAGATGCCCATCGATCTCCTAGCTAGAGGTCTGCGCTCGACGCCGCGAGGCGAAGCCCCGGGGGGAATGGGGAGCTTGGTTTCACGTGCTCGCGGCCGCGCGAGTGCGTCGGCGGGCTCGTTGCTCCGACCAAGAAAGAAACGCGCTAGGACCCGCCATCCCGGTCACGCGTCATGGGGATCTGTGCCTGTGCCTGCTGTCCGGTCAGCACCGGGACCAGGTCGATCTCCATCAGATCGTCCCAGTACGCCTTCCATGCCTCCAGGTCTTGAGGCGTCGCGCCCTCCATCACCTGCCAGCAGGTGCGGAGCTTTTCGTCGAGCCACGACCCGTGAACGGAGACCGACGGCGGGAGCCCGCGCCCGGTCTCAGCGAGCCGGGCGTAGACGGCGCCCGCCGCACCGTCCTTCCATCGCTCGATTGCAAGGACGAGCATCAGAAGGTCCTTCCATTCGGGGCCAGTCGGAACGCCGCCACCGCGCTGTCGCCGCTGAGCTTGTGGTCGCGACCGAGGAAGACCGCGATGACCTGGGCAGTCGGGTCGACGTCGAGTCGACAGAGGTCGTCGCGCCACAGCCAGAGGTTGGGGTGACCATGGCCGGTGTACGCCTCGGCCGGGGAGAGCAGGTCGACAGCTTCGTCGAGCTGGGCCCGGTCGAGCCGGTACGACGCGGTCCCGCTGGTGTGACCGACGATGGAGGCCATCACGAGTGCAGGCAGGCTATGCGCGCTGGTGTTGACGAGGGGGAAGTGCTCCGGGCCTGGGGCCTTCGCATTGGACGGGACGAACCCGACGCCGTGTGCGAGCGGTGTCTCCCATCCGGGGATCTCGGCCGAAAGCCGCGCACACGCGTCGGCCAGGTCCTGCTCGGTGGACCAGCGGTCACCTGGTCGGGCCGACACCGCTCAGCGCCGCCGATTGGGTGCTCTTCTGCTCGCGTGCGCCCTCGCCGGACGCGGAGTCGTGCGGGCCGAAGGCGTTGGTCGCCATCAAGATGGCCACGAGCCCGGCGATCGCCGCGGCGATCAGCACCACCTCGATGAGGTGACGGCGAGTGGCCGGCAGCCCGCGGACTGAGGTGGACATCGTGGTGCTCCGTTCGGGATCGGTCGGGTGGGCGGCTCCGAGTGGCTGTCGCCCATCGTGGACACGCTCCCAAGTCGCGGCAACCAGGTCGGGCGCCTCGTACGCCCGCAGCCGGGTGCGGTGCGCGCTCGGAACAGAACCCGTCCACACCGCGAGACGGCGCGAGCCCGACCCGGCCCGACCGTGCCCGTCCGAGCCCGTGCTAGCTCGCGGGCGCGGGCAGTGGCGGGAAGGACTGGCTGCAGGAACGCTCGCCGGCGCAGAGTCCGAGCAGGTCGGTTCGACGGCGCAACTCGGCCAGGATCTCGGCGTACGCCGGGTCGCCGGCGAGGTTGTCGGTCTCGGCCGGGTCGACGGTGTGGTCGTAGAGCTCCTCGAAGCCCTCGGCGAAGAAGTGCGCGTAGGTGTAGGGGTCGGTCGTCACCCCACGCCACCACCAGCCGGCCGCCGCCTCCCCCTGGCGGGTGGGACCGGCCTGGATCAGGACCGTCTCGCGCAGCGGCTGGTCCCGCTCGAGCGTGGGCAGCAGCGACGCGCCGTCCTGGGTGACCAGAGGCTGGGCGTTGGCGATGTCGGCGAAGGTTGGCGCGAGGTCGATCATCAGCGCGCGCTGGGATCGGTGCTCGCCGCGCGGGATGCCGGGGCCACGCGCCAGCATCGGTACGCCGATGGATTGCGCGTAGGGCACGTTCTTGGTCAGCAGCCTGTGTTCGCCGAGCAGGAACCCGTTGTCGGAGGTGAAGAACAGGTAGGTGTTGTCCAGCTCGTGGTGGGCGCGCAACCGTGCCACGATCCGGCCGACTCCCTCGTCGACCGCCTGCAGTGCCCGGACCCGCGACCGGAACACGTCGTTGATCTTTTCGCGAGGGATGACCTTCTCGCCGCGGACGAAGGCGTTCTTGTCCGACACCGCCGTCTCGTCGAACGCCGGGTCGCGCAGGGACGGTGACTGGGCGTGGGTGAACTTCGAGAGGAACCGTTCGGGTGGATAGGCCTTCGACGAGCTGTGGCCCGCACCATCGACGATCCGGCCGTGCGGCGCGACGTACGACGCCCAGATGAAGAACGGCTTCCGCTGGGGCGCCCATTGGTCGATCAGGCCGGTGACCCGATGGTTGGTGTAGTCGGTGATGTTGATGTTGCGGTGCCAGGTGGGCTCAGGCTTGTTCTGGGCGGTCGCGAACGGCGTGTAGGCGTAGACGTTCTTCATGGTGGCGTCCCAGTAGTCCCAACCCGGCTGGCGAGGACCACGGCTGGTGAAGCCGTTGAGGTACTTCCCGGTGAACGCCGTGCGGTACTCCGCGCGGTGCAGCCAGACCGGCAGCGCGGTGCCCGGCCGCAACGCCTCGTAGTCGTAGGGCGCCTGGTTGGACTTCACGCCGTTGTTCTGGGCGTACTGGCCGGTGAGGATCGCGGCCCGCGCCGGACAGCAGAGCGGGTGCGGCGACAGCGCCTGGTCGAAGGTGACCCCCGCGCGCCCCAGGACCCGGCGGGTGATCGGCATGTACCGCAGGTCGGACTTGATCATGTCGTCGGTCAGGATCAGGACGATGTTGGGACGGTCCTTGCCGGTCCGGCCCTGCGGGTCGGCGAATGCGCGCGCGTCGGGATCCGGCCCGGCGAGCTGCTCGCGCACTTCTGCCGCGGTCTGTCCCTTCGCCGCAGGGCTCGGCGGGTGCGTCGTGCGGCCGTCGCTCGGGCCGTCGTTGCCGGTCGGGAGCAGTACGGCGAGCGCGGTGGCCACGGCGACGGCGACCATGACGGCAATGACCCGGCCGGCCGTGGACAGCCTGAGTCGGGCAGAGGGGGACATGGACCGGCGCTCCGTTCGTCGCGGGGGACCGACCCCGACGACGGAGGAGCAGGCGGACTTCCACGGTGCGTCGGTGGTGGGCCGCGTTCAAACCACGGGCCGACCTTGGACGCCGACGTCCTGGACGTGTGCGCGCTGGAGCCAGCTGAGCCGACTGGACCGGCGAGGCGGCAGCCGCCGGAGAGAGGGTGGCCTCCCGCGTGGCACCGGAGAAGGTCTGAGAACGCCGGGCACGCGGGAGGCCGGTGCGTGACGCGACCTCGTCGTCGTCGCGAGCCGAAGCTCGCCCAAAGTAGCGTCACGCGCGGCAGCGCGGCCCTGCACGCATGCGCACAGTGACCCGACCGCGACTCCCGCCGTCAGTCTCCGATCGCGATCGCGCAAAATGTCGACTGAGCGCGCACGATCCCCCGCGACGACGTGTCGAGCTCGTAGAGGTCGGCGAGCGCAGCGGCGTACGAGCCGCGCCGGCGCCCAGCCGGTGCGGATGTGCGGATCGCGGGATGTTGCAGGAGCCGGTCCGCGATCCGATCGAGCACCCGAAGCGCCTCGGCACGCAGCGAGACCGTGGCGCTCGGCAGCCGCTGCTCGAGGCGCATCAGCTCCACTTCGACGATCGTGCTGCCGCGGGCCTGGAGGGCAGCCACGGAACTCCTGCTCATGGCTTCAGCGTGTGGTCACACGTCCGATCGTGGTCGCCCGGCCGTGCACGCCTATGGGCTGGGAACGAACCAGTGCCGCGTGTCGAAAGTTCTTGGGCGCTTCGCGCACTGAAGCCACGTACCGCGCTTCGTTACCGCAACTCGCTGGACGTACAGGTAGAGCGTCGTTCCGGCGCCTCGCTAGGCACGCACCTTGAGCACGCCAGCCATCCAACACTTCCGACACGACACTAGGTCACAGTGCCCGGAGGTGCGGCGCGATGAACTCGAGGAGTCGGTCGTGCGTGGGGCGGTCGGCCGAGATCACAAGCCCTCGACCGGTGTGCAAGGGATCGCCTGCAAGGTCGCTGACGACGCAACGCGCCGCTGTGCAGATGGCGATCCCTGCGGCGAAATGGACGTTGTCGCGGAGCTGGCCGTCGGTGACGTACGCCGCCCTGCGGCCCGCTGCGACCCACGCGACCGCCAAGGTCGACGAGATGACACGGGGTCCGAAGACCGACCGCAACCTCGGATCGGCAACCAGTTGCCCGCCGAGGAAGGGCCGGTCCAGCGGCCCGTCACAGTTCACGTCCACCAGCCGGGAGACCGCCGCCGGCTCGAGCCTCTGGTCGCCCTCAGCGTTGCGGACATATGCAGCGATGCCGTCGGTCCAGAACGTCTCACCGCTCAGAGGGTCGGCGGCCGCGGCCACCCGCACCTCTCCGTGCTCGCTCAAGGCGACGTTGACCACGGCCAACGGAGTCGTCGCGGCGAAGTTGAGCGTCCCGCAGAGCGGATCCACCAGCCAACGTCGGGCCACGCCTGGCCCGCCAGTGGCGCCGGTCTCCTCGCCGGTACGCGCGTCGCGCGGACGGCTGGCTTCGAGGACCGCGATCACCGCGTGCTCGGCGTCGAGGTCGGTCTCGGTGGCGAAGTCGGTGGCACTCTTCGGTGCGCGCTGGTGGCGACGGCCGTAGTCGCGAGCCACGACCGCTGCTCCCGCGGTGGCCGCGGCTACCGCGACCTCGGCATCGGTCGTCTGCACGCCCGCGAGCGTAGTGACCGGCTCGGACCTGGCCTATTTGCGATCCGTCGGCTGTGACCATGGGGGTTTCGACACGCTCGCTGCGCTCGCGGCTCAACCACCGGAGGGGACGCTCGCTGCGCTCGCGGCTCAACTCAACCAGCAGCGGTGTCGGCGACCACCAGCGCCGTGGCGATGGCGGCCACGCCCTCGCCGCGGCCGGTGAGGCCGAGGCCGTCGGTGGTGGTGGCGGAGACGGTGACGGGTGCTCCGGCCGCGGCGGAGAGCGCGACTTCGGCCTCGGTGCGGCGGGGGGCGAGCTTGGGTCGGTTGCCGATGACCTGGACGGCGGCGTTGCCGATCCGGAAGCCGGCGGCGCGCACCCGGCGGGCGGCCTCCTCGAGTAGCGCGGAGCCGGAGGCGCCCGCCCACTGCGGGTCCGCCGTACCGAACTGCGAGCCGAGGTCGCCCAGACCGGCCGCCGACAGCAGCGCGTCGCAGAGGGCGTGCGCGGCGACGTCGGCGTCCGAGTGACCCTCGAGCCCCTGCGGTTCGTCGGGCCACGACAGCCCGGCCAGGTGCAGGGGCGTGCCCTCGGCGAAGCGGTGTACGTCGACCCCCACGCCGACGCGGGGCAGGCTGGGAAGGGCGCCAGGGTCGCTCACCTGCCGCATCATGCCCCGTCGATCGTGGGCCGCGTAACGAACCACCGGGCGTGAGGGACAATCGAGACGTGAGCACCGTCCGGGGGGCGTGGTCGCTCGCCGGGATCACAGCCGGTGCGGCAGGCCTCGCCACCAGCTACTTCGTGGCGATGGCGATGACCATCCGTGAGTCACCCGTGGTCGCCGTGGCCGAACTGGTCATCAGGCTCACGCCGGGTTGGCTGGCGGAGTACCTCATCGGCCTGGTCGGACGGCTCGACAAGCCGCTGCTGCTGCTCGGCATCTTCGTGGCGCTGGGGCTGATCTTCGCCTGGGCCGGACGACTCGCGCGCCGGACCTGGTGGGCGCCTGCACTGGTGTACGCCGCCCTGGCCGGTGTCGGGGCGGTCGCGGTGAGCGTCCAGCGCGGGGCCACCGCCATCGACCTGGTCCCGGTCGCAGTCGGCTTCGTGACCTGGCTGGTCACGCTCTCCCTGCTCACCGAACCGCTCCGACGTGCCGAGCTGGCGGCTGCGTACGGCGGCGACGCGGCGCCAGCCGTGGGGCCGGAGACCGTCGATCTGATCGGCGGCGGCGAATCAACCGAGCCGTCGACGGCGGCCGACCACACCCGCCGTACCTTCATGATCCGCGCGGGGTTGATCGCGGCGGGCGCCGTGGTGGTGGGCACGGTGGGCCGGGTGGTCGGCAAGGGGCGCCGCAAGGTCGAGGAGTCCCGACGGTTGCTCCGGCTGCCGCAGGTCACGGAGCCCCGGGTGCCGCCCACCGCCCGGATCGGGGTCAAGGACATCACTCCGTGGCAGACCAACGCCGGCTCGTTCTACCTGATCCACACCGCGATCGTGGTGCCCACGATCGATCCCAAGGACTGGATGCTGCGGATCCACGGTCGGGTGGACCGGGTGGTCACCTTCACCTACGCGGAGCTGATCGAACGGCAGTTCACCGAGGCCTGGATCACCCTCAACTGCGTCTCCAACGAGGTGGGTGGGCCGCTGATCGGCAACGCCTGGTGGAGCGGCGTGCGGCTGGCCGACCTGCTCGCAGAGGCCGGACCACAGCCGGGCGCCGACGCAGTCCTCCAGACCTCCGAGGACGGGTGGACCTGCGGCACTCCACTCGCCGCGCTGACCGACAACCGCAACGCGATGCTGGCGGTGGCGATGAACGGTTCGCCGCTGCCGATCGAGCACGGGTTCCCGGTCCGGACCATCGTGCCGGGGCTCTACGGCTATGTGTCGGCGTGCAAGTGGGTGGTCGACATGGAGGTCACGTCGTTCGACGACATCTCGGCGTACTGGACGGAGCGTGGGTGGAGCGAGCAGGGCCCGGTCAAGCTGTCGTCGCGGATCGACGTACCCCGCTCAGGAGCGGAGGTGCCGAGCGGCCAGGTGACCTTCGGCGGGGTCGCGTGGGCCCAGCACACCGGCATCGAGGGGGTCGAGTTCGCGGTCGACGGCGGCGACTGGATATCCGCCGAGATCGCGCCCGGGCCCACCGACGACACGTGGGTCCAGTGGAAGGGGACCGCGCCGGTCGAGCAGGGCGACCACACCGTGCAGGTCCGCGCGGTCGACAAGCTCGGCAACGTGCAGACCGGCGTCGAGCAGGACGTGCTTCCCGACGGCGCGACCGGGTGGCATACCTCGGACTTCTCGGCGTCCTGAACCACCCGTCACCTGACGGTGGCTGAGGTGTGAGGCCGTCCACGGCCGAGCCTCGAAGCCGCGGAAGCCGGGGCTTCTACTCGCCCATGTAACTTCCCTGCGGAGGCTTCGAGGCTCGCAAGCTCGCACCTCAGCCACCGTGGTGGCTACCAGTTGCCGGGAGAGGGTGGCAGCGGGTGCGCGGCATCGTGGATGACGTAGACCGTGCCGCCGGAGCCGCCGAGCCAGGCCGCTTCGAGCTGGGCCCGGTCGTAGGTGCGCCGGACGCCGGCCGCGGACTTCGCGGCCGGGTCGTTGACGACGACGTCGCCCGATGCGGTGAAGCCCACGATCACGAGCAGATGGCCGGCGGTCGAGGAGATGGGTGCGCCGCTCAGGGCGCCCGAGGAGAACGACACGGAGGCGATGACCGGGATGCCCGCGGCGACCAGTGACTCGGCCTCGGTGAGCGAGCGCAGCCGGGTGACGAACGCCGAGAGCCCCCGCGACGCGGCGTACGCGGTGTTGAAGGGCCAGTTGCCCGTGCCTTCGTACGACGCGTCGTAGGTACGTCGGGCCACCTCGTCGACCCACGGGTCCGGACGCGCACCGACCCAGGCCAGCGCGGATCCCGAGGGCAGTCGGCCGTAGTAGCCGAGCACCATGGCGGTGGACGTGGGCGAGCACCACGCCTCGCCACCGCCGCCGTACTGCGCGAAGTCGCCGCGGTGCACCATCTGCGAATAGCGGGGCACGTCGAGCACGACGCCCCGGGCGGCAACGGGGGTCGACGCGGCTGGTGCCGACGAGGGGAGTCGGGAGGCCACCGCGCCGAGCATCGCGACGGTGGGCGAGGCCGACCCGGCGCCGGCGCGGCGCATCAGCCGGACCTGCAGTTGGTACGACGAGGCTCCGGCGGACGACGCCTTCCAGGTGTCGACGTCGACCCGGCCGAGTGCGTCGGACTGGTCGGGCACCGACGTACGGCGGACGTGCTTGTCGGAGGACGCCCACCGGCCGAGCACCATCCACCGGCCCGTGGTGGCACCGGTGAGCCGGGCTCGGATCTCGACCCAGCTGTTGCGGGGCGTGCTGGCCGACCACGACGCCACCAGCTGGGTGAACGCGAATCCCGGAGCGACCGGCGCCGAGGTCCAGGTGCCGACGTCGTACCTCGTGCCCCGGTAGCGACGCTGCTTGGCGGGGTCCTTGAGGACCAGCACACCCTGCTTGAGCCGGGTGCCGGATCGGACGCCGGCCCGGAACGCCGAGCCGCCCTCCCAACGGGTGAACCCCACCTGGGCCGGCTCCCGCTTCGCGGCGCTGGCGGTAGCACTTGAGGAGGGCACGGCCACCAGCATCCCTGCGAGGAGCCCGAGCACACAGAGGGAGAGCCGATGCATCCGTCGAGGCTACGTCACACTGGTCACTTCCGTCACACCGTCGTCCGCACCTCAGTCACGCCGCACTTACACCAACGGGTGAGCCACTTCACCTCGTCGGGATGTGGTATCCGCGTACTCTGCGGCATGGCGGAGCGCGATCGGATGGTCGCCGGCGGAGGGGAGACCCGGACAGTGAGCGGGGAGTGACCCACAACCTCTCGGGAGTCCTGCTCGTCGAGGACGACGAGGGCGACGCACTGCTGGTACGCGAATCCCTTCGCGAGGCCGGGCTCGTCGACGAGGACGTGACCTGGTGCCGAACCTTGGCTGACGGCGTCGACGCGCTGGCCGACCGGCCGAGCTGCGTGCTGCTCGACCTGGGTCTTCCCGACGCGTCCGGCCTGGAGGCGCTGCACCGAGTGGTCGCCGAGGCACCCGGCACCACGCCGGTCATCGTGCTCACCGGCCGCCACGATCGCACCGGGGTCGACGCGGTGGCGGCAGGCGCCCAGGACTACCTCGTCAAGGACGATCTCACTCCCGAGCTGCTCGACCGCACCATCCGGTACGCCGTACAACGCCGCCAGGCCCAGGTCACCGAGGTGCAGCTTCGGGAGGAGCGGCTGCTCGCCGCAGAGAACGCCCGTCTGGAGAAGGGGTTGTTGCCGCGTGCCCTGCTCCGCACCGACTTCGTGACCTGCGCAAGTCACTACCGCCCGGGTCGGGCTCGGGCCGTGTTGGGTGGCGACTTCTTCGACGTGGTCGAGCTGCCCGATGGGCGGGTGCGCGCGGTGATCGGCGACGTGATGGGTCACGGTCCGGACGAGGCCGCCCTCGGTGTGCACCTGCGGGTGGGCTGGCGGGCGCTGGTCCTGGCTGACGTACCCGACGACGAGCTGCTCCTCACCCTGGCGCAGCTGCTCGACGCCGAGAGCCCCGGCGGCATCTTCGTCACGGTCTGCGATGTGACACTGCATCCCGATCACACCCTCGAGATCCGGGTGGCCGGGCACCCGCCGCCGCTGCGCGCCGTCGCCGGGGTGCCGAGCTATCTCGACGTGACGTTCGGTCCTCCGCTCGGGATCCGCGAGGTCGACGCCCGCCCGGGCTGGCCCGTGACCCGATCCGAGCTCGCGCCCGGCTCCGCGCTGCTGCTCTACACCGACGGGCTGCTGGACGCCTACCGCACCGTGCGGAGCCGCAGCAGCGTCGGGCTCGAGGAGCTGCTCGAGGCTGCCACGGCGGCGTTCGCCTCGGCGGAGTCGCCCGACGAGTTGCTGGCCTCGATCGTGGAGCGGGCACCGACCCAGGTCGTCGACGACACCGCGATGGTCGTGCTGTCCGTCGGAGAGCGCGGGTCGTGACCGACGGCGCACGCTGGAGCCTGCGGACCCGGGTGACCCGCTCGATCATCGGCGTGCTGCTGCTGCTGATGGGGCTGGTCGCGATCGTGTCGTTCGCGATCTACCAGGCCAAGAGCGCCGGTGACGACCTCGTCGAGCAGTGGGATCCGGCGTACACCGTCAGCCAGAACCTGCTCACCGCCATGGTCAACGAGGAGACCGGGGTGCGCGGCTACGCACTCGCCCAGGACCCGGCCCTCCTCGAGCCGTACACCCTCTACCGCGGGTTGGAGGACGACGCGCAGGTCGCCCTGAGCGGTTACCTGGCTGGCTATCCGGAGCTGCTCGACGCCTACGACGCCCAGTCGGCGGCCATCGACACCTGGCACGAGACCGTCGGGGATCCCGTCCTCGCGGAGGTGCGGGCGGGTGGCACCGAGGCGGCCGCGACCGCTTCCTCGCCCGAGGCGAAGGCCACCTTCGACCGCGTCCGCGTGACGTCCGCGGAGCTGACCGGTGCCATCGGAGATCGACGCGCTGCGACTGCCGATGCACGCGAGCGCGCGTTCGCCGTGGTGTGGGTGACGGTCGGGTTCGGCGCGTTGGTCCTCCTGCTCACCGGACTTGGCCTGGCACGAGGGCTGCGTCGCCAGGTGCTGGTCCCGGTGTCCGGCCTGGTCGACCAGACCCGACAGGTCGCCGACGGCGACCTCACCCGGGAGATCGCGCAGGACGGTCCTCGCGAGCTCGCCGACCTCGCGGCCGACGTGGAACAGATGCGTGCGCGGCTCGCCAGCCAACTCGAGAGTGTCGAGCGCGCCCGGCTGCGGCTGCAGCAGCGCAGCGCCGAACTGGCCCGCAGCAACGCCGACCTCGAGCAGTTCGCCTACGTCGCCTCCCACGACCTCTCGGAGCCGCTGCGCAAGGTCACGAGCTTCTCCCAACTGCTCGAGCGACAGTACCGCGACCAACTCGACGACCGGGCCCGCCAATACCTCGCCTTCATGGTCGACGGGGCCAAGCGGATGCAGGCCCTGATCCGCGACCTGCTGGAGTTCTCCCGGGTCGGGCGGACCCACGAGCACTTCGAACCAGTCGACCTCGGTCGGGCCCTCGACCGCGCCCTCGACCACCTCGACGATCCGATCGCCGGGGCCGGTGCCGTCGTCGAGCGCGATCCGTTGCCGACCGTCCCCGGTGACCCCGCGCTGCTCACGGCACTGCTGCAGAACCTGATCGGCAACGCGGTGAAGTACCGCAGCCCCGAGCGCCCCCTCGTGGTGCGGGTCGGCGCCGTACGCCAGCCGGACGATTGGCTCCTCACCATCGACGACAACGGCATCGGGATCGATCCGGAGTACGCCGAGCGGATCTTCGTGATCTTCCAGCGGCTGCACCTGCGCGACGAGTACGACGGGACCGGGATCGGCCTCGCCCTCTGCCGCCGGATCGTCGACTTCCACGGTGGCCGGATCTGGTTCGACGACAAGGACGAGCCGGGTGCTAGGTTCCGTCTCACTCTGCCCGTGACCCAGGCCCCCGTCGATGCGTTGGAGAGCGATGAGCCCGCACCCTGACCATCCCCTCTCTGTCCTGCTGGTGGAGGACGACCCCGGCGATGTCGTGATCGCCCGCGAGGCGCTGGCCGCGGGCCGACTCTCGACCGAGCTGCACGTGGTCACCGATGGGGTCGAGGCGATGGCCTACCTCCGCCGCGCCAACGGCTACGCCGAGGCCGACCGTCCCGACCTGATCCTGCTCGACCTCAACCTCCCCCGGAAGTCCGGCCACGAGGTGCTCTCCGAGGTCAAGCAGGACCCCGAGTTCCGCCGCATCCCGGTGGTCGTGCTCACCACCTCGCAGGCCCGCGAGGACATCGTCAAGAGCTATGAGCTGCACGCCTCGGTCCATGTGAGCAAGCCGGCCGACTTCGACCAGTTCACCGAGGTGGTCCGGCAGATCGACGACTTCTTCGGCAACATCGCCGAGCTGCCGCGGTAGCAGCGCCGGAATGAGGAGCCGCCACCGTTCTCTCCCTAGACTTGACCGGTGCTCAGGCTCTACGACACCCAGACCCGCGAGGTCCGTGACTTCGTGCCCCTCGAGGAGGGGAAGGCGGGCCTCTACGTCTGTGGCCTGACCGTGCAGTCCGAGCCGCACGTGGGCCACGTGCGTTCGGCGGTCAACTTCGACGTGCTTCAGCGCTGGCTGCGCTACCGCGGGTACGACGTCACCTTCATCCGCAACACCACCGACATCGACGACAAGATCCTGGTCAAGGCGGCCGAGCAGGGGCGCCCCTGGTACAACCTCGCCTACGCCATGAAGCGCGAGCTCGACCGCGCCTACGAGGCGCTCAACGTCGCGCCGCCGACCTATGAGCCCGCCGCGACCGGCCACGTGCCCGAGATGCTCGAGCTGATCGGTCAGCTGATCGAGAAGGGCCATGCCTACCCCGCCGCCGACGGCTCGGGCGACGTCTACTTCGACGTGCGCTCCTGGCCGTCGTACGGCGAGCTCACGCACCAGCGGATCGACGACATGGAGGCGGCCGAGGACGCCGATCCGCGGGGCAAGCGCGACCCGCGGGACTTCGCTCTGTGGAAGGGCTGGAAGAAGGAGTCGGAGCCGGAGACGGCCGCCTGGCCGAGCCCGTGGGGGCCGGGGCGGCCCGGGTGGCACATCGAGTGCTCGGCAATGGCGGGGAAATATCTGGGCGCGGCCTTCGACATCCACGGCGGCGGCGTCGACCTGCGCTTCCCGCACCACGAGAACGAGCAGGCCCAGTCGCGTGCGGCGGGACACCGGTTCGCGGCGTACTGGATGCACAACGCCTGGATCACCACCGCCGGCGAGAAGATGAGCAAGTCGCTCGGCAACAGCCTGCTGATCCCCGAGGTGCTCAAGCGGGTGCGCGGGATCGAGCTGCGCTACTACCTGGTGGCGGCCCACTACCGGTCGCACGTCGAGTTCTCCTTCGAGGCGCTCGACGAGGCCGCCGCCGGCTTCCGGCGGATCGAGAACTTCCTCGACCGGGCCGGGGCCTCAGAGCGCGGTGACGTCCCCGACGCCTTCGCGGCGGCCATGGACGACGATCTCGGGACGCCCGCAGCAGTGGCCGTGCTGTACGACGCGGTGCGCGAAGGCAACCGCCAGCTCGCCGCCGGCGAGGACGCCACCGCGACCGCCGAGTCGGTCCGCGCGATGCTCGACGTCCTCGGCCTCGACCCGGCGGACCCGTCATGGCCGAGCAGCGGCAGCGCCGACGCCGGACTCACCCACGCGGTCGACGTCCTCGTCGCCGGCCTGCTCGAACGACGCGCCGAGGCGCGCCAGGCCAAGGACTTCGCGACCGCCGACGCCATCCGCGACCAGATCAAGGCGGCCGGCATCGAGGTCGAGGACACGCCCGACGGCCCGAAGTGGAGCCTGTCGTGATCATCGCGATGGTTGAGCCGCAAGCCGAGGCTGGGACGCATCCAGGTGCCTTCCTGGGGAAGGTTTCGACACCGTCGGCGCTGGCGCGCCTCCGGGCTCAACCAGCGGAGGTGTGTGGTGATCGTCTCGATGGTTGAGCCGCGAGCCGCTAGGCGAGCGTGTCGAAACCTCGCAAGCCGAGGCTGGGACGCAGCCAGGTGCCTTCCTGGGGAAGGTTTCGACACCGTCGGCGCTGGCGCGCCTCCGGGCTCAACCAGCGGAGGTCACGATGCCGGGTAACTCTCAGCGCAAGGGCTCGGTCCGCAAGACGGCGAAGAAGCCGACGGCGGGGTCGGGCGGCCGGGTGCGCCGCGGGCTCGAGGGTAAGGGTCCGACGCCCAAGGCCAAGGACCGCCCGTACCACCAGGCGCACAAGGCCGCGAAGCGCGCCGAGAAGTCCCAGCAGCGCAAGCCCAAGCGCCGTACCACCGGCGACGCCGAATGGATCGCAGGTCGCAATCCGGTCGTCGAGGCGCTGCGCGAGGGCGTGCCGGTCAACGGGCTGTACGTCGCGGAGGGGGCCGAGCGCGACGGCCGGTTGCGCGAGGCGTTCCGGCTGGCCAGCGAGCGTGGCATCAGCCTGCTCGAGGTGACGAAGACCGAGCTGGACCGGATGACCGGTGGCGCGGTCCACCAGGGGTTGGCGGCCCGGATCCCGGCGTACGAGTACGCCCACCCCGACGACCTGCTCGACCGTGCGCAGGAGCTCGGGGAGCCGCCGTTGGTGGTCGCCCTCGACCAGGTGACCGACCCGCGCAACCTCGGCGCGGCGATCCGGAGTGCGGCGGCGTTCGGTGCTCACGGCGTCGTCATCCCCGAACGCCGCGCGGCGGGCATGACCGCCGCGGCCTGGAAGACCAGCGCCGGTGCTGCGGCCCGGATCCCGGTGGCCCAGACGGTCAACCTCGTCCGTCAGCTCAAGAGCTATCAGGAGGCCGGCTGCATGGTCGTCGGCCTGGCCGCCGACGGCGACGTCTCGCTGCCGGCGCTCGAGCTCGCTGACGGTCCACTGGTGATCGTCGTCGGCTCCGAGGGCGACGGCCTGTCGCGGCTGGTGGCCGAGACCTGCGACCAGCTCGTCTCCATCCCGATGGCCAACCAGGTCGAGTCCCTCAACGCCGGCGTCGCCGCCTCGGTCGCGCTCTACGCCGTGGCGCAGGCGCGCACCTGAGCGTGCCCGTCACTCGAGGGCGGCGGGTCTTCGTCGCGGCGGCCTACGCAGTGACGTGGGCGCTGCTCACCGTGGTCTGCAGCACCGTCATCTTCTTGCACAGCAGCCGCGAGACCACGCTGGCCAGCCACGACGCGGTGCTCCGGCCCGACCTGTCCGGACACGTCGTCCTGCTCACCGGGCCAGTGCTGCCCGACGTACGCGTGCCGACGGGGGATCGGGTCGGAGTCTCGGTCCAGCTGGGCAAGACCGACGCGGCGAGCACCGCCGATCTGGTCGACCGGTACGCCCTGATCGCCAGCCAGCCCGAGGGTCCTGAGGCCCGGGTCCGCGAGGTGCTGGCCGACCTGGCCATCGACTCGCTGGTGCGCGGTGCCGCGGTGGCGACGCTCCCGATCATCGTCTGGATGCTGATCGGGGCACACCGGCGGAACGTCTTGTTCAAGCGCGCTCGCCAGCGCCGGACCATCGCGCTGCTGCTCGCGGTCGGGCTGGTCGGCGTACTCGTCGCGCAGCCGTGGGCGAACGACGAGGAGACCCTCGACAGCGAGCAGGAGTGGCAACCGCTTGCGGAGTTCCTCGGCCCCGACGTACCCATTCCGGCCGAGCTGGACCGGGTCGAGGTCCGCGGGGACGTCACCACCAGCCAGACCCGGCGGCTGATCGAGAGCGCGGTCGGCACCTACGAGGACGGCAAGAACTTCTATCGGGACGCCGCGGAGGCGGCCGCCGATCTCGACCTTCGGCAGCCCGAGGAGGGCGAGACCGTCGTGCTGCTGATCTCCGACCGGCACGACAACATCGGCATGGACCGCGTCGCGCGCGCGGTGGGTGACGCGGCCGGCGCCGAGGCGGTCTTCGACGCCGGCGACGACACCTCGACCGGCAGCACCTGGGAGGCGTTCTCGCTCGACTCCCTCGATGCGGCCTTCGACGACGGGCCGTACGCCGACCAGAAGTGGGCGGTCACCGGCAACCACGACCACGGCACGTTCGTCGGCCGCTACTTGTCGGATCACGGCTGGGTCGTGCTCGACGGCGAGGTGGTCGACGGCCCGGCCGGGGTCCGGCTGCTCGGGGTCGGCGACCCGCGGTCGAGCGGGCTCGGCAGCTGGCGCGACGAGAGTGGCTTGAGCTTCGACGAGGTCGCCGACCGGCTCGCGGACGCCGCGTGCCAGGCCCAGGACGACGGCGATCGGATCGGCACGATCCTGGTGCACGACGCCAACATGGGCGACCCGGCCCTGGAGCGCGGCTGCGTGGACCTCGTCGTCGGCGGCCACCTCCACGTTCAGAGCGGCCCGACCGTCGTACCCGGCAACAACGGCGCGGTCGGCTACAGCTACACGACCGGTACGACGGGCGGCGCGGCGTACGCGATCGCCGTCGGCGCCGCGATCCGCCGACCGGCCGGTATCACCCTGCTGACCTACCGCGACGGCCGCCCCGTCGGCGTCCAGCCGGTCACCCTCGACACCACCGGCACCTTCACCGTCGGCGACTTCACCACCCTGGCTCCCATCGCCCCTCCCGAGAGCAACTGACCAACGCCGAGTCGGCGTTACTCGTGAGGAGTAACGACGGGTCAGCGCGAAATCGACGGTGACCCGTCGTTACTCGTGACGAGTAACGACGGGTCGGCGTACGGCGATAGGTCAGCGATAGATCGTTCAGGCGTCGGGGGTGATGGCGGCGGGGGCGGAGGTGATCGCCTCGTCCGGTTTGTGGGTGAGCACCGTGGCGAAGTAGTCGGCGGCGGCGTCGAAGGTGTCGATGTTGTGGCCGGCCTGTTCGGAGAGGTACCACCGGTGTGCGAGCACCTCGTGGAAGACCTCCGCGGGTTCGAGCTTGCCGCGTGCGTCGGCGGGGATCATCGCGATCACCGGCTCGTAGATGTCGTCGAGCCAACGGTTGGCGACCAGGTGGCGGTCCTCCCGGCCGAGGTTGAAGTGAGCGGTGTACGCCGCGATGTCGTTGAGCAGTCGCCGCGCCTGCGCGTCCTCGACGTGCAGGCCGGTCAGCCCCTGGAGCTCGCGCTGGTGGTGACCGGCCTCGACGACCTTGGGCTGGATCCGCACCCGGTCGCCGTCGAAGTCGGTGACGATGTCCAGCTCGTCGACGTCGAAGCCGAGGTCGTTGAGCTGCTCGATGCGCTGCTCGATGCGCCACAGCTCGTCGGCGGAGAACTCCTCCTCCGACGTCAGCTGCTCCCAGAGTGCGGCGTACCGCTGCTCGAGCAGCTCCACGATGTCGTAGGCCTCGACCTCGTGGCTCAACGACTCGCTGGCCTGCAGGTCGAGCAGTTCGGCGAAGACGTTCTCGGTGGCGATCGTGACGTCGTACTCGCGCATCGACTTCGACAGGCTGGGGCGCAGCTCGCCGGTCTCCGCGTCGACGAGGTACGCCGCGAAGCCGCCGGCGCTGCGACGGAACAGCACGTTCGACAGCGACACGTCGCCCCAGAAGAAGTCCGCGAGGTGCAGCCGCACCAGCAGCACGACCAGCGCGTCGACCAGGCTGGGCAGGCTGTCGTGGGTGAGGCCGTGGCTGAACAGACTGCGGTAAGGCAGCGAGAACCTCAGGTGCTCGGTCAGCAGCGCGCTCGGCAATGGCTCGCCGTCGGCGTCGCCCCTGCCGGTCACCACGCCCTGCGGCACCACCGCAGGCAGCCCGAGCCGGTGCAGGTCCCGGAGCAGGCGGTACTCGCGGAACGCGATGTCCTCGACCGTCTCCTTGACGGCGTACACCCGATCGCGCAGCCGCACGATCCGCACGACGTGCCGCGACAGTCCACGCGGCAGTGGTACGACGTACTGCTCGCCCCACTCCTCCAGCGGCACCGACCACGGCAACGTGATGATCGCCGGGTCCGGCCGACTCGCCACGATCCGCAGGGCCATGCCCTCACGCTAACGTCACCAGGGGCGGCGGTCGGGATCGAGGAGCACCGCGCCGGGGCCGATCTCGGCGAGGTCGTCGCCAGGGTTGGTGAGGGCGCAGGACTTGAGGCTGAGGCAGCCGCAGCCGATGCAGCCGTCGAGGCGGTCGCGGAGCAGTTCGATCCGGCGGATCTGCTCGTCGAGGCGGGGTCGCCAGTCGCGGCTGAGTCGATGCCAGTCGGCCTTGGTCGGCGTACGCCGGTCGGGGAGCGTCGAAAGCGCCTGGCCGATCTCCTCCAGGCTCAGCCCGATCCGTTGCGCGGTTTTGATGAAGGCCACCCGTCGCAACGTGGACTGCGGGTAGCGGCGCTGGTTGCCGGTCGTCCGGTCGGAGGTGATCAGCCCGCGGTCCTCGTAGAAGCGGATCGCCGAGGTCGCGACTCCGGATCGCTCGGCAAGCTGGCCGATGGTCAGGGCGGTCATAGTTCGACCTTACTCGAAGTTGCTCACAACTAGAACGCGTTCTAGTCTGCGCGCGTGAGTGACCCGCGCACCGTCGTCATCACCGGCGCCGCCTCCGGCATCGGCTATGCCACGGCGGAGCTGTTCCGCGACCTCGGCGACACCGTCTTCGGCCTCGACATCAGCCCGACCGTGCCGGACGGCGTGACGTACGTCGAGTGCAACGTCGGCGACAAGGTGGCAGTCGACGGCGCGATCGCCACGTGCGCAAGAGAAGGCCGGATCGACGTCCTGGCCAACGTGGCGGGCATCGTGCAGTTCGGACGGTTCGAGGGGATCTCCGAAGAGGAGTTCGACCGGGTGCACGCGGTCGACCTCAAAGGCCCGTTCTTCTTGATCCAGGCCGCGCTCCCGCACATCCGGGCGGCGAAGGGCAACATCGTCAACGTCTCGTCGGTCGCCGGCAACAAGGCCCAGGGCTACTCCGCGGCGTACTCCGCGGCCAAGGGCGGCCTCACCATGCTCACCCGTGCGCTGGCCCTCGAGCTGGCGCCCGAGGGGATCCGGGTCAACGCGGTCTGCCCCGGCACCGTCGACACCCCGCTGGTGCAGCACGTCGCCGAGAACTTCCCGCCCGACCTCGACCCCCGCGTGATGGATCGGCTGATGATGATGCTCCCCGGCCGGGCGATCAGCCCGGCGGAGATCGGCCAGTCCATCGTCTACCTCGCCTCGCCCGCCGCCCGGATGATCACCGGCACCGTGTTGGCCTTCGACGGTGGGATGAGCTGAGGTTCCGCCTCCTCCGAATACTCCGCATACGATGTCCCGCGCACCATGCCGGTGTAGCTCAGTTGGTAGAGCGCCAATCTTGTAAATTGGATGCCGCGGGTTCGATTCCTGTCACCGGCTCTGAACTCCTGAAATCGGCCGCGACCAGGCCTGACAGACTCGGGCGGTGACTTCCCCCTCCCCGGCGCTCGTCGAGCTGGCGCACGCGTACGGCGTGATGACGGAGTACGTCGACTGGCGCGGGCGGCCGGTCCAGGTGGCCGCGGCGACGATCGAGTCGGTGCTGAGCGCCCTGGGGGTCGACGCATCCGACCCGGAGCGGGCGCGTCGGCACCAGGCGAACGAGCCTTGGCTGCGGATGTTGCCGCCGACAGTGGTGACGGTGGCAGGCGAGACGCGGTGGGTGCCGGTGCACGTGCCTCACGGCGACCCGGTCGAGGTGTGGGTCGAGCTCGAGGACGGCAGTGCGCGCCGCGCCGACCAGGTCGACCACTGGGTCGAGCCGCGGGAGATCGACGGCAGCCGGATCGGCGAGGCGACGTTCGAGGTCCCGGGCGAGCTGCCGCTCGGCTACCACACGCTGCGGGCGCGCAGCGGCGACACCGAGGCGGCCGCCCATCTCGTCGTCACCCCGGCCTGGCTCGGCCTGCCCGAGCGTGCTGACGCCCAGCGCCAGTGGGGGTTCGCGACCCAGCTCTACAGCCTGCGGTCGGCCGGCAGCTGGGGTATCGGCGACCTGACCGACCTGACCGACCTCGCCGTCTGGTCGGGGAGCCGCCTGGGCGCGGACTACGTGCTCGTCAACCCGCTCCACGCGGCCGAGCCACTGGCCCCGCTCGAGCCCTCGCCGTACCTCCCCAGCAGTCGGCGGTTCTTCAACCCGATCTACCTCCGGGTCGAGCGGATCCCGGAGTACGCCGCCCTCCCGCAGCCCGAGCGCGACGCGGTCGACCGGCTCGTCGCCGAGTTGGCGCCGTGGCTCACGCCGCAGGATCAGGTCGACCGCAACGCCGCGTGGACGGCCAAGCGGGCCGCGCTGCACATCGTGTACGCCGCGCCGCGATCCGCCGGGCGCGAGCTCGACCTCGCGGCGTTCCGCGAACGGGAGGGCGTGGCGCTCACCGACTTCGCGACCTGGAACGTGCTGGCCGAGGACCACGGCAACGACGCGCGTGAGTGGCCGGACCGCTACCGCCGGCCCGACGCGCCGGCCGTGGCGGCGTTCGCCGCCGAGCACACCGACCGCGTCGACTTCGAGTGCTGGCTGCAGTGGGTGCTCGACGAGCAGCTCCAGCAGGCCCAGTCGAAGGCGACCGGTGCCGGCATGCGGTTGGGCATCATGCACGACCTGGCGGTCGGCGTACACCCCGGCGGCGCCGACGCCTGGCGGCTGCCCGACGTCTACGCCCAGGGCGTCCAGGTCGGCGCCCCACCCGACCCCTACAACCAGCTCGGCCAGGACTGGAGCCAGCCGCCGTGGCGGCCGGACCGGTTGGCCGAGCTCGGATACGCGCCCTTCCGCGACCTCATCGGCGCGGTGCTGCGGCACGCCGGCGGCGTGCGCGTCGACCACATCCTGGGGCTGTTCCGGCTCTGGTGGATCCCGGTCGGCGGGCCGCCCGACCAAGGCACCTACGTGCGCTACGACCACGAGGCGATGATCGGCGTGCTGGCGCTCGAGGCGCACCGCGCCGGAGCGGTGGTCGTCGGTGAGGACCTGGGCGTGGTCCCGCCCGAGACGAGGGACTTCCTCGCCTCCCGCGGCGTGCTCGGTACGTCGGTGCTCTGGTTCGAGCAAGAGGACGGCCAACCCGCCCCCGCCGAACACTGGCGCGAGTGGAGCCTGGCCTCGGTGACCACCCACGACTTCCCGCCGACCGCCGGCTACCTGGTCGGTGACCAGGTCCGGCTGCAACACCGACTCGGCCTCCTCCAGGGCGACCTGGACGCCGAGCTGGCCGCTGCGCGCGAACAGGTCGACGCGTGGCTCGACGAGGTACGCCGCCGCAGGCTGCTGAGCGACACCGCTGACTCTCCCTACGCCGCCGACCCCGAGGAGGTGGTGCGGGCGCTGCACGCCTACCTCACGCTGACGCCGGCGCGGCTGCTCTGCGTCGCGCTCACCGACGCCGTCGGCGACCGGCGCACCCAGAACCAGCCTGGGACCACCGACGAGTACCCCAACTGGCGAGTCCCGCTCGCCGGGCCGGACGGCGCACCCCTGCCGCTCGAAGAGGTCTTCACCTCCGCGCGGGCGCGGCGCCTGGCTGCGACACTGAGCCCGCCCCCACCCTGAACTCAGCCGGAGAGGTACGCCCGATGACGCAGACCCCCAACCCGCCCGCCGGCTGGTACCCGCAGGGTGACCAGGAACGCTGGTGGGATGGCACGGCCTGGAGCGACAACTTCCGCCCGCTCGGCTCCGAGCAGGCCCAGCCGGGCTACCCGAACACCTATCAGCAGCCCTACGGCCAACCCGGCTACGGCCAACCCGGCTATGCCCAGCCCGGGTATGCCCAACCCGGATATGCCCAGCCCGGCTACGGGCAGCCGGGGTACGTCGTGCAGCCGGTCCAGAAGAGCAACACCGCGCGCAACATCCTCATCGTCTTCGCGGTGCTGTTCCTGCTCTTCGTCGGTGGCTGCGTGGCGGTCGTCGCGGTCGTCGGCTCCAAGGTCAACGAGATCGCCAACGACGACACCCTCGGCGGCCCCAACAACCCGCTCACGATCACCGAGGGCCAGGGGTTCGAGGTCGACGGCTTCGAGTACGCCGACGGGTGGTCGATCCCGCCGACGCCGATCAGCGGACTGTTCGAGATCGAGAACCTCAAGGTCACCAACGACCGGGACAAGGCCGACCGGCTCCTGGTCACCATCAGCCTGCTCAACGCCGGTGAGGTCGTGGCCACGACGACGTGCGTGGCCGGCGAGCTCGACAAGATCCCCGAGGACACGACGGTCACCGTGGACTGCTCGAGCTCCGACTCGCTGCCGCCCGCCTACGACCAGATCACGATCCAGGACGTCGTCTAGTGCCGTGAACGGGAAATATTGGAACGTTGCGCGTGCTCGAGCTGCGTGCATTCGCTAGGCGCCGGAGCGACGCTCTACCTGTACGTCCAGCTAGCTTCGGCAACGACGCGAGGTGCGTGGCTCCAGTGCGCGAAGCGCTTCAGTATTTTCCGTTCACGGCACCAGCGAACCCGACTGCGGCCGGGATCGTCAGAGCCCGCGGGCCGGCATCGGCGCCCAGCCGCGCCGCATCGCCACCACCCGCCAGCCGAAGCAGACCACCATCCCCGGGACCAGCACCAGGACCGTCGGCCACTCGTACTGGTTGCCGATCGCGGCCAGTGCCGCGCCCGCGAGCGCCGGTACGGCGTACCAGCCGGTCCCCGCCTCCAGCACCACCGGCACCCGGTTGGCCAGGATGTCGCGGATCATGCCGCCACCGATCCCGCTGATCATGCCGAGCAGCGCGGACGGGACGATGCCGAGCCCGGCCTCCGATGCCAGCACCGCGCCGGTGACGCAGAACAGCGCCAGCCCGGCGGCGTCGAGGGTGAGGATGATGTTCTCCCAGCGGGCGACCAGCCGGTGCCAGTAGAACGTCGCGACTCCAGCGAGCGTCGCGGCCAGCAGGTAGCGCCAGTCGGTCAGCCCGGCCGGCGGTACGTCGCCGAGGAGTACGTCGCGCACCATCCCGCCGCCGAGGCCGGTGGCGCAGGCGAGCACCAGCGTGCCGAAGATGTCGAGGCGGTTGCGGACCGCGACCAGCGCGCCGGTCAGGGCGAAGACGAAGGTGCCGATCAGGTCGAGCGTCAGCTCGAGGTACTCGTTCACCGCAGCTGTCGGGCGGTGAAGGTGGGCGGCGGAGCGGCGATCGCGTCCTGGGCCGCCACCAGTTGGATCTCGCGCGTGCCGGCCGCCAGCGTGGCTTCGAGGACGGCGAAAACCGATGCCGTGGTGAGCTCCAGCGCGCGGGCCGGCGAGCCGGTGGTGGTGAGGTGCGCGAGATAGAGCGCCGCGGTGACGTCGCCGCAGCCGTTGGGCGCGATCGGCAGCAGGGGAGTGGTGACCGCCCACGCGCCGGCATCGGACACCGCGACCACGTCGAGCGAATCGGGTGGTACGTCGCCGTGCAGGACGGAGGTGACCAGGACGTCGCGAGGGCCGCGGTCGCGCACCTCGTCCACCGCCGCGAGCAGTTGGTCGAGGGTGGTGGTGGTGCGACCCGCAAGGAAGTCGAGCTCGAAGTGGTTGGGCGTCAGGATGTCGGCACGCGGCACGACGGTGTCGCGCAGGAACTCCGGGATGCCCGGCCGCACGAACATCCCGCGCCCGACGTCGCCCATGACCGGATCGCAGCAGTAGACCGCCTCCGGGTTGGCCGCCTTGACGGTCGCCACCGCGTCGAGGATCACGGCACCCACCGCCGGATCACCCTGGTAGCCAGAGAGCACCGCATCGCACTGGTCGAGCACGCCGCGATCGCCGATCCCGGCGATCACCTCGCGGACATCCGCCGGGTCCAGCAACGGGCCCCGCCACGCGCCGTACCCGGTGTGGTTGGAGAAGTGCACCGTGAGCACCGGCCAGACCTCGTGGCCCAAGCGCTGGAGCGGGAAGACGGCCGCGGAGTTCCCGACGTGGCCATAGGCCACCGACGACTGGATGGACAGGATCTTCACGGCTTGCATTGTCGTCCACGAGTACGGGTTGCTGCTGCATGGTCTCTTCCTGACGTTCTCGGGTGTTGCAACGCCCAAGAACGTCAGGAATACCAACAGATGTTGGGATCCATCCCACCACCTTCCAGCAGAAACTAGAACGCGTTACAGTTCGGCGCATGGCACTGGGTTCATCCAAACGGGCCACTCCGTACGCCGACGAGGCCGACTACGTCGTGGTGGGCTCGGGCTCGTCGGGAGCGGCGATCGCCGGCCGATTGGCCGAGTCCGGCGCGTCGGTGATCGTGGTGGAGGCGGGGAAGAGCGACGACCAGTTCCTGGTGAGGAAGCCCGGGATGATCGGCCCGATGCACTCGGTGCCCGAGATCAAGAAGAAGGTCGACTGGGGCTTCTACTCGACCCCGCAGAAGCACCTTCTCGATCGCCGGATGCCGGTGCCGCGCGGCAAGGTGGTCGGCGGCTCGAGCTCGATCAACGGCATGGTCTACGTCCGCGGCAACCGCGCCAACTACGACGCCTGGGCGGCCGAGGGCAACACCGGCTGGGACGCCGAGACGGTCAACGCGGCGTACCGCCGGATGGAGGACTTCGAGGACGGCGCCAACGACTACCGCGGCGCCGGCGGCCCGATCAAGGTCACTCGCAACCACACGCCTCAGGAGGGGTCACTCCAGTTCATCCAGGCCGCCTCCGACACCCTCGGCGCCAAGATCCTCGACGACTACAACGCGGAGTCGCAGGAGGGGGTCAGCCGGATGCAGCAGAACGCCGCGGCCGGCCTGCGGTACTCCGCGAGCCGCGGCTACATCCATCTGCTCAAGCCCGGCGGCCTCGAGCTCCAGAGCGAGACGCTGACCACCAAGGTCGTCATCGACAATGGCCGCGCGGTCGGCATCGAGGTCATCGACGTCTCCAAGAACGGCGGCGGCGCGAAGCGCACCATCCGCGCCGGCAAGGAGGTCATCCTCTCCGCGGGCTTCGTCGGCTCGGCGCAACTGCTGATGCTCTCGGGCGTCGGCCACGCCCAGCACCTGCGTGACCACGGCATCGAGGTGATCGCGGATCTTCCGGTCGGCGACAACCTGCACGACCACCTCTTCCACGCGCTCACGTTCCACACGACGACCTCCAAGATGCGTGGCAACGCGCTCTACTTCGGCCGCGGCGTGGCCAAGGAGGTGCTGCGGCCGGGGAAGTCGTTCTTGGCCAACACCGTCTTCGAGGCGGTCGCGTTCATGCGTACGTCGCTCGCGACCGACGTACCCGATCTGCAGTTGCACCTGCTGCCGTGGTCCTACGTCTCTCCCAACCAGGACGAGCCGATCCGCCACGCCGTCGACCCGCGGCCGGCGCTTACGATCCTGTCCACGCTGATCTATCCGCGCAGCCGCGGCACCCTGCGGCTCAAGAACACCGATCCGACCTCCGAGCCGCTGATCGACTTCCAGTACCTCGCCGATCCCGACGACCTCGCCGTGCTGGCCGAGGGCTCGGAGATGGTGCGCGAGATCATGGGCGGCGCGGCCTTCGGCGGCGCGGTGAAGGAGGAGATCCATCCGGGTGCCGGCCTGCAGCGGCAGGCGCTGCGCGATGCGATCCTCAACCGCGCGACGTCGGTCTACCACGGGGTCGGCACCTGCCGGATGGGCATCGACGAGCTCGCGGTCGTGACCCCCGACCTCAAGGTGCGGGGCATCGAGGGGCTGCGCGTGTGCGACGCCTCGATCATGCCGTCGATCACCGGCGGCAACACCAATGCGCCGGCGATCATGATCGGCGAGCGCGGAGCGGATCTCGTGCTCGGTGGGGACACCCGGAGAGGCTGACGACATGACCCTGGAGCGGCCCGTCTCGATCACCGACGCGTTCCTCGACCGCTTGGTGGCGAGGGTCCCGTCGACCAGCGGCGGCACCTGGAAGCTCACCGAGGTCTACACCGGCGAGGTGCTGGTCGAGCTCCCGCAGTCCACGCCCGACGACGTCGAGCGGGCGTACGCCTCAAGGACCGGCTGGCGGTGTTCAAGCGCGCGCACTCGCTGTTCATCGACAACGCGGAGACGACCACCGACCTGATCCAGGTCGAGTCCGGCAAGAACCGCAGGATGGCGATCGAGGAGACCTGCGATCCGGTGATGGTGATGAGCCACTACCTCAAGCGGGCGCCCAAGCTGCTCAGGCCGGTCAAGCGCGGTGGCCCCGTCCCGCTCGTCTCGACGTCCACCGAGATCCGCCAGCCCAAGGGCATCGTCGGGATCATCGCGCCCTGGAACTTCCCGTTCGCGACCGGGATCTCCGACTCGATCCCGGCGCTGATGGCCGGCAACGGCATCGTCCTCAAGCCGGACAACAAGACCGCGCTCTCTCCGCTGTACGGCGTCGAGATGCTGGAGGAGGCGGGGCTGCCGCGCGGCCTGTTCCAGGTGGTCTGCGGTGAGGGTCCCGACGTCGGGCCGGCGCTGATCGACCACGCCAACTACGTGATGTTCACCGGGTCGACCGCGACCGGCCGGGTGATCGGCGAGCGCGCCGGGCGCAACCTGATCGGCGCCTGCCTCGAGCTCGGCGGCAAGAACCCCATGATCGTGCTCGAGGACGCGAACCTCGACGAAGTGGTGCAGGGCGCGATGTTCGGCGCCTTCGGCAACACCGGCCAGATCTGCATGCACATCGAGCGGATGTACCTCCCGGCGTCGCGGTACGACGAGATCAAGGCCCGCCTCGTCGCCGCCACCGAGGCACTCACCCTCGGCGCGTCGTACGACTTCGGTCCCGACGTCGGCTCGCTCGTCTCGCCCGACCACAAGGACCGCGTCCAATCCCATGTCGAGGACGCGGTCGCCAAGGGCGCGACGGTGCTGACCGGCGGTCGAGCCCGGCCCGATCTGGGTCCGGCGTTCTTCGAGCCGACCATCCTCGAGGGCGTCACCAAGGAGATGCTGGCCGGCGTCACCGAGACCTTCGGTCCCGTCGTGGCGCTGCACTCCTACTCGTCGGTGGACGAGGCGATCGCGCTCGCCAACGACACTGACTACGGACTCAACGCCTCGGTCTGGGGCGGCGACCTCGACCGGGCCTGCGCGGTCGGCCGCCGGATCGAGTCGGGCAACGTCAACGTCAACGACATCCTCGCCACGGCGTTCGCCTCGAAGGGCACGCCGTCCGGTGGTGTCAAGCAGTCAGGCGTCGGCGCCCGCCACGGCGACCAGGGGCTGCTGAAGTACACCGACGTGCAGAACCTCGCGGTCCTCAAGAAGCAGGTGATGGGCGCCCGCCCCGGCCAGGACTACGACAAGTACGTCAAGGGGATGCTCTCCGGCCTCCGGATGATGCGGAAGACCCGGATCCGTTAGCGCAATGCGCGCACGCCATTGGCGGCGCCAACGCAGTGAGCCAGCGAGCGAGGACGCCTGCGAGCGGAGCGAGCGTCGCCGCGGACTCGGGCCGAGACTCGCCGGGGTGTCCAGTCAGGCTACTTGGAGGCTGCGCTTCGACAAGCCCATCCAGAATCCGTCGATCACCTGGAGCCCGGGCTCCTCCGGCTCGGTGGCGGCGCCCAGGGTCACGAAGAGCGGGGTGTAGTGCTCGACGGTCGGGTGGGCGTAGGGCATGCCGGGAGCTTGGCTCTGGTACGCCGCGAGCGCGTCGATGTCGCCGCGGGCGAGCGCCTCGCCGGCCCAGGCGTCGAAGTCGGTCGACCAGCCGGGCGCGGCCGCGTCGATCCGAAACTCCTTGAGGAAGGGCAGCCCGTGGGTCAAGAAGCCCGAGCCGATGATGAGCACGCCCTCGTCGCGCAACGGACGCAGTCGCGCGCCGAGCGCGAGCAGTCGGGCCGGGTCATGGGTGGGCAGCGAGAGCTGCAGGACGGGGATGCCGGCGTCGGGGTACATGATCCGCAGTGGCACCCAAGCACCGTGGTCGAGCCCGCGGCTGGCGTGCTGGTGCACCGGCTCGGTGGCGGGCATCATCGCCGCCACCCGCTGTGCCAGCGCCGTGGCCGAGGGCGTCTCGTAGGTCATCTGGTAGTACTTCGCGTCGAAGCCGCCGAAGTCGTAGACCAGCGGGGCCTGATCGGCGCTCAGCATCACCGGGGCGGACTCCCAGTGCGCGCTGACGATGAGGATCGCGGTGGGGCGCGGAAGCTCGCTGGCCCAGGCGGCGAGCTGTCCCGACCACACCGGGTCGTCGAGAAGCGGCGGCGCGCCGTGGCCGATATAGAGGGCAGGCATCCGGTCGCTCACAGCAACATCGTAGTTCAGGATTCAATCGGTTTCGAGGCGTCGCCGGGTGGCAGTGCCCAGTCGACCGGTTCGGCGCCCTGCTCGACGAGCAGCCGGTTGACCCGCGAGAACGGCTGGGAGCCGAAGAAGCCGCGGTACGCCGAGAGCGGAGACGGGTGCGCCGACTCGACCCAGGGCACCTGGCCGAGAAGTGGTTTCAGCGAACGGGCGTCGCTGCCCCAGAGGATCGCCACGCATGGGCCACCTCGCTCGACCAGGGCTCCGATGGCCCGTTCCGTCACTTCCTCCCATCCCCGCCCACGGTGCGAGGCGGCCTGCCCGGGCCGCACCGTGAGCACCCGGTTGAGCAGCATCACGCCCTGGTCGGACCATGCGCTCAGGTCGCCGTGCTTCGGCGGGATCACGTCGAGATCACTGCGCAGTTCGAGGTAGATGTTCACCAGGCTCTTGGGCAGCGGCCAGACATGCCGCTCGACCGCGAACGAGAGCCCGATCGGGTGCCCGGGGGTCGGGTACGGATCCTGGCCGACGACCAGCACGCGTACGTCGGCCAGCGGGCGCCGGAACGCGCGGAAGATGTCGTCGCCCGCAGGGAGGTAGGAGCGGCCGGCCGCGAGCTCGTCGCGCAGGAACGCCCCCATCCGCGCGATCCGATCGTCGACCGGAGCGAGGGCCTCGGCCCAGTCCGGCGTCATCAGCCCCTTGTCGACGAGCCCCGCCAGTGCTGACACGTGTCCAACCTAGTGGTGACGCCGCTTGCTCCGCGACGCGGCGACGTACGCCGGTGGAGGCTGCCCACCGTCACTCCGTGCATCGGCCTAGTCCGAGCGCGCACAGGTGCACGGCTTCCACGCTGTGGATATCGACGCTGAACATAACGCAGCTCAGTGCCAGGGACATATGCGTTCGACAGGTGAGGCCGATTGTGGTTGTGGACAACGCACCTCCGTGCGCTTGAGAGCTGTGGATCGACGTTTGCGGTGATCATCAACATTACGCAATATGCGTGATGTCAACCAATACCCATCAGTCTCGGAGGTTCATCATGCTCAAGCACCTGGCCGCCGCCACCGTCCTCGCAGCGGGCGGGGTGACGGCACTCGCCGCACCCGCGTTCGCCGTCGACGGGCAGTTCGACTTCAACGGCTTCTTCTCCAAGCGGCTCGACTCCCGCACCTACTACCCCGACCGAAGCGGTACGCACACCATCACCAAGCAGACCGCCGACTGTCCCGGTCCCGGCGACGCGATGCGGGTCCGCCTCGTGCGCGAGGTGACATGGGGTGGCGACTACAACTACCCCTGGAAGACCTGGGACTGCAGCGACAACAGCCAGTCCCGCAGCTGGATCTCCGAGTGGGACACCCACCACCACTTCTCCGTCGAGAAGCAGGACAGCGACAGCACCGCCTACTACTGGTACATCACCGGCACCGCGACCTACCCGCACTCCTGAGGCCGTGAGCGACCACACCACGATCGTGGCCGACCGATTGACCAAGCGGGTCTGGGGTCGGACCCTGGTCAAGGACGTGTCCTTCTGTGTGGCGTCCGGGCAGGTGATGGGATTCCTCGGTCCTAACGGGGCGGGGAAGACCACCACGATCCGGATGCTGCTCGGGTTGTCGAGGCCGAGCGGCGGGCTGGCCATCCTCTCCGGTCAGCGGGTGCCCGGCCCGGCCCTGACCCGCACGGGGAGCCTGGTCGACCGGCCGGGGCTCCACACCTGGGCCTCGGCCTCGGGCAACCTGAGGTCACTGGCTCCCCAGTTCGCCCGGAGCGAGCATCCAGCGCTCCTCGACCGGGTGGGGCTGCGCGACGTCGGCACCAAGTCCGTCCGTGCGTACTCGCAGGGCATGAAGCAACGGCTCGCACTGGCCATCGCCATCGCCAACGGGCCCGACGCGCTCGTCCTCGACGAGCCCGCGAACGGCCTCGATCCCGCGGGAGTGCGCGACTTCCGCGAGCTGGTGCGCGGCCTGGCGGCCGAGGGGCGAGCGATCCTCGTCTCGAGCCACCAGCTCGCGGAGGTCGAGCGGCTCTGCGACGTCGTCGTGGTCCTGGACCGCGGCCGGGTCGTTGACGAGTTCACGCTGTCGCCCGACGAGGCCCGGGGCGCCGGAGCCTCGTCGGTCCTCGAAGAGCGCTACCTGACTCTCACCGACCACTCGAGGAGCGGCTGATGCGCGCCGAGCTACGCAACCTCCGAGCGCCGGGTGTGCTCCTCACCGTGCTCGCCGGAATCGCCTTGCTGTTCGCGTTGATCGGGCTTGGCCAACACCACGATGCGACGCAATGGGAGATCTACACCGACGGCAGCTCCCAGCTCCGGAGTCCGGAGGTGCGCGCGACGTATTGCGCCAACCTCGCCCCAGCCGAGTGCGACGCGGCGATCGCCCAGGAGATCCGGTGGAACGACGACTTCGGGAGGGAGTTGGTCCGCGACCACGCGTACGGCGCAGCGACCCAACGTCCGATCGGGGCTCTCGGCGTGGTCATGGGCTGGCTGAGTTCGCTGCTCGGCGTGGTCCTGGCCGCGGCGCTCGCCGCCGTACTGATCGGGGGCGAGTGGGCGAGCGGGACTGCACGAGTCCGACTCGCTCGGACTCCCCGACGGCTCGACTTCGTGGCGGTCAAGTTCGCGTCGGTGCTGATCGCTCTGGTTGCGCTGGCGGGGGTGTTGTGGCTGAGCCTCGCCGCGGCCGGACCGGTGCTCCGCCAGCTCTACGACGTCCCGCCGACGGCGGAGGGCTGGTCCGCTGGTCACTACGCCGAGGTCCAAGCGGGCCGAGGGTTGGTGGTCCTGACGGCTTATGCAGGGCTGGCGACCGGAGTGGCGCTCCTCGTCCGGAGTTCGCTCGCCTCCTTCGCCGTGACCTGCATGGTGGGGCTGGCCGCGATCGGCTCGTCGGCGGCCAAGGGCGCGCTGGACTACTCGCCGGGCTTCTGGGTGGCGTCCTGGATGCGATACGCCACCAACGGCGCCTGGCGCGACCACGTCTGGCCGGACACCTTCCCCATGGGCAATGCCGGCGATCCGGTGCCGCTCGACCCTGCCCTGGGTCTGCTCGGTCTCCTGGGGGCGCTACTTGTCGGCGCTCTGATCACGGTGGCCGTGTTCGCGCGCCGCGACGTCCGAAGTTGAAGCACGTCCCGACGGGCCGCGCTGCCATCGCAGTGGCGGCCGGCTGCGCCCCGCTGGCCGCTCACCGTCAAGTCGGGCTCGGGCGGCGTCAGCGTCTTCCGGCCCGCAGATGCGGCGACGTCTGGCCGGTGACCTTCGGAAGCCTACTTCTCTGCACCACCGAGCCGGTGACCCTGACCAGGGTCGTCCCAATCACCGATCGCCCGGTCTGCTGAGCCAGCCTCCGAGCCCTCGCGACCCCGTGGGTTGACCTTGTGGTCTGGTGCCGCCGAGCCTGGCTGCGGTCCGTCGGTGGTTGAGCCCGGTGACCAACTAGAGCTCGGTGAGTGGGTTCTCGTTGTGCTGCTCGTGTGACTCGCCCTGGGTGTTGAAGTCGGAGTCCTTGCGGCTGATGATCTCGCGTCGTTCCTCGGGTGACAGTGCGTCCAGCAGGGCCCGCATCTCGTCCGGCTGGCCGCTGACCTCGGGTGCCTCGGGGATCGGGATCACGGTGTGCACGATGCGGTCGTCGTACACGTGCACGGTGTTGAACGCCTGGTGCCCGTCGACTCCCGAGATGAGTCGGCCGGCCGGGGCGGGGTCGGTGGTGTAGCAGCTCGCCGAGGCCACCGAGACCGGGACGCCCGCGAAGGTGGCGTGCGAGGAGTAGTGGAAGTGGCCGCCGAGGATCGCGCGGACGTCGGTGCCGGCGATGACCTCGGCCAGCAGGTGCTGGTCGAGCAGCTCGATGATCGCGGCCGGCTCGAGGGTCGGCACCGGGATCGGCGGGTGGTGCATGGCGAGGATGGTGCCGTGCTCCGCGGGGGTGGCCAGCTGGTCGCGCAGCCAATCGAGTTGGTCGGTGGAGAGCTCGCCGTGGTGGTACTCCGGCACGCTCGTGTCGAGCGCGATGATCCGGAGCCCACCGAGGTCGTGGACGCGGTCCTGGGGGCCGTCGTCGTCGGAGTCGAAGAGCCCCTTCGCGTACGGCGCCCGCGCGTCGTGGTTGCCCATCACCCACACGACCTGTGCGCCGATCTCCAACGCCAACGGCTCGACGAGCTCACGCAGACGGGCATAGGCGTCGGGTTCGCCACGGTCCGCGAGGTCGCCGGTGAACACCAGCGCCTGGGGTACGGGATCGAGTCGGCGTAGCCGCTCCAGCGCGAGCCGCAGGCCGGCCTCGGGCTCGACGACGCCGTACTGCAACACGTCGTTGGCGAGTAGGTGTACGTCGCTCAGGTGGGCGACGGTGAACCGGGGCAAGGGGTACTGGCCGTACTGCACGGCAGGACCCTAGCGAGCAGTCGCGGAGGAGGCCCGTTCGAGCCGGAAGACCGGGATGGTGCGCTCCGTGCGCTGCTCGTACTTCGCGTAGTTGGGCCAGGTCTCCAACATGGTCCGCCACGCGGTCGCGCGCTCCTCACCAGTGAGCTCGACGGCGGTCACGGCGAACCGCTGCCTGCGGTACTCCACGTTCGCCGCGCCCTCGAAGGCCCGCAGGTTACCGACCCACTGTGGCGTCTTCGGGCCGCCGAAGTAGGAGCCCGCGATCAGGATCGCGTCGCCGTCTGGCACACACAGCAGCGGTGTGGTCCGCTCGGTCCCACTCGTCCGACCGCGGACGGTGAGGGTGAGGTTGGGGAGCCCGGCGATGTCCAGCAGGGTCAGCCGCCCGCCCGTGACCCGATGCAGGGTCTTGTCGCACCACACGATCTGCGGCAGCAGTCTCGGCAACCAGGAGATCGCCCCCATCCGGACCGCGAGCGGTGTGAACAGACCCATGCGCGCAGCGTAGGGAAACCGCGCCTGGCTATGACGCGGGTTGGGACGGCGCGCCGGACGGGCGACCGGTGGGCACCTCGATCCCGCAGGCCTTCAGCGCGGCCTGGACGTCGGGGTCCTGGAGCAGGCCGCCGGCGCCACCGGGACCGCCGCCCCCTGGTCCATCACTCGGAAAGCCGCTCGGCGGGGTGCCGTCGGTGGGGAAGTCGCTCGGCCGGTCCGTCGGCATGTCGGTGGGGAACTCGTCCCCGAGGCCGGCCGCCTCCAGGCACTGTTGGATGGCGGCGAACTGCGACGGATCACCGCCGGGTCCACCCTGCCCCGGTCCGGCGCCCTCGCTCGGCGCCGACGACGCGGCCGAGCCGCCACCGTCGGTGGCACTCGAGTCGTCGCCACCGCAGGCGGCGAGGGTGAGCAGCAGGCCGACGGCCGCGATGGCCCCGGAGAGTCGACGTAGGTGCATGGGAGTTCCTTCCGTGGCGGTCCGGTGGCTACCGGATCGTGATCGTGGTGGCCGTGACCCGGCCCTGGTCGTCGGTGGTGCCGGAGATGTCGACCGTGGAGCCGCTCGCGACCTGATCGGCGGTGAGCGTCGACTCCTGGACGATCTGCACGTCGTTCCCGACGGTGATCGTGTGCTCGGTGCCGCCGAGGTCCTCGACCGTCCAGACGCCGTCCTTGACCGAGACCAGCGTCCCGATCACTGCCGCCGCATCGCTATCGGTTTCGGCCGCAGGGGCGTCGGTCGCGCCGGTGTCACCCGAGCCCTGACCGGTGTCCAACCGCGGGAAGCCACCTCCGTCGCTCGGCGGGGTGAAGCCGGCCGGGAGACCGCCCGCGGCAGCCGCGGCGTCGGTGCCGGCGACACCCCACCGCTTCTGCACCTGTACGCCGGCCAGGAAGACCACGGCGGTCACCAGCAGGACCACCAGGACCAGGCGCAGCCGGGACCGTTTCGGTGGCTCCGCGAGCCACGCGGCGTCGTCCATCACCATCGAAGAAGGCTCTTTTCTCTCTCTGACCGTTTTGTCACTGCCACGGGTCGCTCACTCGTAGCGGAGGGCGTCGATGGGCCGCAGCGCAGCGGCGCGGTTGGCGGGGTAGAGGCCGAAGCCGAGGCCGATCAGCACCGAGACCCCGAACGCCAGGGCGACCGAGTACGGCGCCACGACCGGCTGGACGCCGACGATCTCGAACCGCGACCCGGCCAGGCCGACGATCACGCCCATCACCCCGCCGAACAGGGAGAGCAGTACGGCCTCGGCGAGGAACTGGCCGACGATGTCGCCGCGGCGAGCCCCGATCGCTTTGCGGATGCCGATCTCGCGGGTCCGCTCGGTGACCGTCACCAACATGATGTTCATGACGCCGATCCCCCCGACGAGCAGCGAGATCGCGGCGACGGCGCCGAGCAGGACCGTGAAGGTCTGGTTGGACTCCGTGGCGGCTTCGAGGAACGACGAGGCGCTGTTGACCGAGTAGTCCCGGTCGCTCGCGCCGACCTTGTGACGCCCGTCGAGGACGGTGTAGATCTGCGTCTCGGCCCGGTCGACGTCGTCTGCCGAGGTGGCCTTCACCGAGATCGAGCCGAGCGCGCCGTACCCCGACAGGGTGTCCTGCACCGCCGTCGCCGGGGCGATCACGCGGTCGTCCTGGTCCTGCGGCCCCGTGCTGCCCTTGCTCTCGAGGATCCCCACGACCTCGAACTCGACGCCGTTGAAGGTGACTGTCTCACCGACCAGGTCGCTCGTGTTGTCGCCCACCAGATCCTCGGCCACCGAGGTGCCGACCAGGGCCACCCGGCTGTGGGCGGTGTACTCGCTGTCGGTGAAGGAGCGGCCCTCAGCCACCGTGGTGTTGTCGATCAGGAGGTACGCCGGCGTGCTCCCGGTGAACGTCGAGACCGAGTGCGAGGCGCCGTCGTACGCCGCGGTCACCGACGACGCGCTCACCACCGGGGCCACTCCGAGTACGGCGGAGGCATCGCCGTCCTCGGCCGCCTCGGCGATCGCCTGGGCGTCGGCCATGGTCAGCTCGGGAGTCCGGGTCTGCGTCGCGTTCTGGCTAGTGGTGGTGGAGCCGCCTCCTCCGAGCCCCGGGAAGCCCCCGGCGAAACCGCCACCGCCGCGTCCACCCGCGGTGGTCGAGCTCGCCGACACCGTGAGCGTGTTGCTGCCCAGGCGGCTGATCTGGTCCTGAACCGCCTTGCTGGAGCCGGTGCCGACCGCGACGAGGATGATCACGGCGGCGACCCCGATGAGGATGCCGAGCGTGGTCAGGAACGACCGTGGCTTGTTGGCGGTGACGCCCTGCCAGGCGAACCGCAGGACTTCGCGGACGTTCACGCGACCACCGAGGCGGTCACCGCGTCAGAGACGATCAGCCCGTCGGTCATCCGGATCACCCGGCGGGCGTGGGCGGCGACGTCGTCCTCGTGGGTGATGACGACGAGCGTGCGTCCCTCGGCGGCGAGCTCGTCGAACAGGGCGAGTACGTCGGCCGTGCTGCGGCTGTCCAGGGCGCCGGTGGGCTCGTCGGCCAGGAGCAGGACCGGGTCGGTCGCGATCGCCCGGGCGACGGCGACCCGCTGCTGTTGGCCACCGGAGAGTTCGGAGGGCAGGTGGTGGACGCGGTCGGCCAGGCCGACTCGTTGCAGTGCGGCCAGCGCGCGCTCGCGCCGCTCGGCCGCAGGTACGCCGCCGTACGCCAGTGGCAGCTCGACGTTGCGCAGCGCGGAGGTGCGGGGGATCAGGTTGAAGCTCTGAAAGACGAAGCCGATCTTGCGGTTGCGCACCCAGGACAGCTGCCGGTCGACGAGCCGGCGGACGTCGACACCGTCGAGCAGGTAGCGGCCGCTGCTGCCCGTGTCGAGGCAGCCGATGACGTTCATCAGCGTCGACTTGCCGGAGCCGGACGCACCCATCACGGCGACGTACTCGCCTGGCTCGATCACCAGGTCGACGCCGGCCAGCGCGTGGACGGCGGTATCGCCGTGTCCGTAAGTCTTGGTCAGCTGCTGGAGGTCGATGACGGCGACCTCGCCGAGGTGGTCGCTCACGATCCGGCCGGTCCGCCGGCGAGACCACCGGGGGGGCCGCCCCCACCCCCGCCGGGGAAGGTGAAGCCGCCGTTGCCGGAGTCCTCCTGCTCGGGCAGCACCACGACGTCACCGGGCTCGAGTCCGCTGAGCACCTCGGTGCTCGTGTCGCCCTGCAGGCCCACCGTGACCGCGACCGACTCGGTGGTGCCGTCGTCGTGCTGGACCGAGGCCGTGGTGCGATCGCCGATCGTGGTGAGCGCCGAACTGGAGACGCGGGTGACGCCCTCCTTCTCGCCGGTGGTGATCACCAGCTGCGCGGTCGCGCCGAGCCGGACGCCCTGGTGCTTGTCGAGCCGCACGGTGACGCCGTACTCCACGACGTTGTTGGTCACGGTCTGCACCGTGTCCACGTGGGTCACCGTCCCGGCGACCTCCTCGTCGGTCGCGGACAGCGTGACCGTGGCCGGCTGCCCGACCTGGACGTCGGCGATGTCGGCCTCGGCGACGTACGCCGTCACCTCGAGGGTCTTGGTCGTCAGGGTGATGAACCCGGTCGAGGTCGAGGTGGTGTCGGATCCGCTGGCGGCACTGCTCGCGGTCGAGGAGTTCTCGCCGACCGAGCCGTTGACAGCCGAGACGGTGCCGGCCATCGGCGCCCGCAGTGTCGTCTCGTCGAAGGTCTCCTGAGCCTGCTCGACGGTGACCTGCGCCTGGGTGACCTGGGAGGATGCCGAGGCCAGCTCGCCGTCGGTGGCACCCTGCGCGCTGACCGCCACCTGGGCCTCGGTCGACGAGAGCTGGGACCGAGCCGATCGCAGGGCTTGCTCCTGCTGGGCGATCTGCTGCTTGGCCTGGAGCAGTTGGCTGTCGCGGGAGTCGCGCGCCTGGACCAGCGCGGTGCGGGCGCTCGACTTCGCCTCGGAGGTGCCGGCCGCCCCGAGCTGCCGCTCGGCGCGCTGCACCGCCGCGTCGAGCTGCTGCTTCTGCAGCTGGTAGCTCGACTTCGCCTGGGCGAGGGAGAGCTGGGCCGACGACACCGACTGCTGAGCCGACCGGATCGAGGCGTTGTCCTGCGCCACTTCGGCGGCGGTGCGCCCCTCGGCGGTCGTCTGGTAGCCGGCCTGCGCGGCGTCGAGCTGGGCGCGCGCCGACTCGAGCGCCTGGCGCGCCGAGGTGTTGTCGATGGTGGCCAGTGCCTGGCCCTTGGTGACCTTGTCGCCGGCCTGGACGAGGATCTGGGTGACCGTGCCGCCTTCGCCCTCGAACGTCACCTCGGAGGTGCTGGCCGCTTCCACGTTGCCACTCGCGGAGACCGTCGCCGACACGTTCCCGGTGTCGACGGTCGCGGTCTGTGTGGACGCTGATGCCGGGTCGTCGCCCGCCCGGACGGCACGCACCGTCACCAGGACGACCAGCGCCAACGCCACCAGGATGACCCCGTTGACCACCAGGCTCGCGCGCTGGCGGCTCAATCCCTTCAGTTGCACGGGGTGAATATCAGGCGATCGGCCCGTGCGCGGGCCTTCAGGAGTCTGTCAGTGGGCTGTGAAACGAGCGGGGTTGGGCGGGCACGATAGGGGAGTGGCCGCCGAGATCGTTCCGACCGAACGGGCCGGCGCGTTCGTGCTGCGCATGGACGGCCACGACCAATCGTTGGTCGATCTCGACGACCCCGGCCGGCTCGACTTCGACTACGTCCGCCGCATCGGCGACGTACTCGACAGCTGGGGGGTCCCCGGCGCGCCGGCGCGGGTGCTGCACGTCGGCGGCGCCGCGCTGACCCTCCCGCGGTACGTCGCGCACACGCGTCCCCGCTCGGCGCAGGTGGTCCTCGAACCGAACGTCGAGGTGACCGAGCTGGTGCGCCGCGAGCTGCCGCTGCCGCCGAGGAGCGGGATCAAGGTCCGGCCGGTCGACGGTCGGGCCGGCCTCTTGGCGTTCCGGGACGACGCGCTCGACCTGATCGTGGTCGACGCCTTCGCCGACGGGCGGGTCCCCGGCGACCTGGTCACGGTGGAGTGCGCGGCGGCGTATGCGCGGGTCCTCGTGGCAGACGGGCTGCTCCTGATCAACCTCGTCGACGCGGCGCCGTTCGCCTGGACCCGGCGAGTGGTTGCGGCGATGCGCACCGCACTGCCGACCCAACTGGTCAGTGCCGAGCCGGCGACGCTGCGAGCCCGCCGGCCAGGGAACCTACTGCTCGTGGCAGGGCGCCCTACGGTCCCCGCGGATGCCCTGCGGAAGCGCGCAGTAAGTAGCCCCACTCCCTACCGCGTGCTCGACGAGACGGCGCTACGCGACTCCCTCGGTCGTGGCGTCCCGTTCGTCGATGCCGACACGTTGGACTCGCCCGGTCTCGATAGTCCCTGACAGCTCGGTCGACGACACGCCGAAGATCGCGCAGAAGCGTCTGGGACTATCCGTCCGTGAGCGCCGGAGCGATCACTCCTGCCACCTCGCCGAGGGTGATCCGACCGCCGCCGGTGCCGGGGGCGGAGTAGCGGAGCACGACCTCGTCGCCGTCCTCCAGGAAGGTGCGCGCGCCGCCGCCAGCGGTCGCGAACGGCTCGGCGCCGCCCCACGACAACTCCAGGAACGAACCGCGTTGGTCGGGGTCGGGGCCGCTGATCGTGCCGGAGGCGAACAGGTCGCCGGTGCGCAGCGAGGCGCCGTTGACCGTCAGGTGGGCCAGCATCTGCGCGGGCGACCAGTACATCGTGCGGTACGGCGGCCGGCTGACGACCCCGCCGTTCAACACGACCTCGACCTCGATGTCCAGGCCGCGCGTCGCGCCCGGGCCGAGGTAGGGAAGTGGCTCGGGATCCTGGCCGGGCAAGTCCACCCAGGCCGCATCGAGTGCGGCGAGTGGCGTCACCCACGGTGAGATGGACGTCGCGAACGACTTGCCGAGGAACGGCCCGAGCGGCACGTACTCCCAGGCCTGGATGTCGCGGGCCGACCAGTCGTTGAGCCCGGTGACGCCGAAGACGTGGTCGGAGAGCGCGCCGAACGGCACCGGGTTGCCGAGCTCGGACGGCGTGCCGACCACGAAGCCCAGCTCGGCCTCGATATCGAGCCGACGCGACGGGCCGAGCTCGGATGCCGGGCTGCCGTCGGTCGAGCTTGTCGAGACCTTGCGCTGCCCGCTGGGCCGGGTGACCGGCGTACCGGAGACGACGACCGTGCCGGCGCGGCCGTGGTAGCCGATCGGCAGGTGCCGCCAGTTGGGCGTGAGTGGCTCGGAGTCGGGCCGGAAGATCCGGCCGACGTTGGAGGCGTGGTGCAACGACGCGTAGAAGTCGACGTAGTCGGCCACCTCGATCGGCAGGTGCAGGGTCGCCTCCTCCAGCGGCAAGAGTTCGGCGCCGCCTTCGATCAGCCCGCGGACCTCGTCGCGGGTCTCGGCCCACACCTGCGGCCCCAGGGCCATCAGCGCGTTGAGTGAGGGCTGCGCGAACTCCGGCTGACCGGTCTCGGCGTGCACGTCGAGGATCCAGGAACCCTCGTCATCGTCGTACCGCACGCCCACCCGGCGCGGCCCGCCCGCGACCGAGAAGACGCCGTACGGCAGGTGGTCGATCCCGAAGCCGTTCACGACACGAGTCCCAACTCGCGCAGATCGGCCCACGGATCGGAGACCGAGCACGAGCCGAACGAGGTGAACCAGCGCCGGGCCCCGGCCAGGTCGAGCTCGTGTGCGGCACTGACCAGGGTGTCGGGTTCGTGCTGCTTGAGCACGATCACCGCGTCGTCCACGCCGGCACCGTCGAAGAGCAGCCTGGTCGCGACCAGCACGTTGAGGAACCCGTGGTGCTCGAAGCCGGTCTCCGGGTCCGTGCGTCGGACCGCGTGGTGCAGCCCCGCGGTGCACTTGAACGGCGTCTCGCGATCGAGGGCGGCGTCGATCCAACGCGCCAGCGCGTGCGCGGCCGGGAACGCACTGGCCTCCAGCCCGCCGGTCCGGAACTTCAGTCGGAGCCCGGACGCAGCCACCTCATCGGCCGCCGCGAGCCAGGCGCCGCTGTTCGCGACGTGCGGCAGTTCGACGTACACAGGGACGTCGCCGAGGTCGGCCGCGGCGAGGGCCACGCGGCGCACGTTGCCGGCCAGGTCGTCGAGGTCGCGTACGGCGATCTCGACACCGGCCACCGTGAGCCCGAGCTTCGCGGCGAGCCCGATCGGCCCAGCGAGCTGTCCGGCGCCACCGGTGCACACGACCGACAGCGGGCCGCCGAACCCGCGCACCAGCGGCAGGTCGGTGTCTCTCAGCACGAAGGTGCCGACCAGTTCCGCGCCATCCTCGGCCGAGCGCGCTCCGTACGCCGCCGTGGCGTCGTGGAGCGGCGCATCGCCGGGCGGGAAGATCGCGGCGTCGTCGACGAGGCGGGACCACGCAGCAGGGATGCTCACGGGACTAACGTAACGAGGCATGGCGCACTACAGAGTCGTAGGAGACGTCCCTCCGAAGCGGCACACCCAGCACCGCGACCCGCAGGGCAATCTCTACCGCGAGGAGCTGATGGGCGAGGAGGGCTTCTCCTCCGACTCCGCGCTGCTCTACCACCGGGGGGTGCCCTCGGCGATCGTCGCGAGCGAGGTCTGGGAGCTGCCCGACCAGACCCGCACCCCCAACCATCCGCTCAAGCCGCGGCATCTGAAGCTGCACGAGCTCGCCATGGAGCCCGGGTTCGGCGGGGATGCCGTGCTCGGCCGCCGACTGGTGCTCGGCAACAACGACGTGCGGATCGGGTACGTCGTCACCGGTGTGGACGCGTCGCCGTACTACCGCAACGCGATCGGCGACGAGTGCGTCTACGTCGAGGCTGGCTCCGGCACCGTCGAGACCGTGCTGGGCGTGCTGTCTTACCGCACCGGCGACTACGTGGTGATCCCGCGCGCGACCACGCACCGCTGGGTGCCCCGGGAGCCGAGCCGGCTCTACGCGATCGAGGCCAACAGCCACATCGCGCCACCGAAGCGGTACCTCTCGCGCTACGGCCAGTTCCTCGAGCACGCGCCGTACTGCGAGCGTGACCTCTACGGCCCGACCGAGCCCTTCCTGGTCGAGGGTGAGAACGTCGAGGTGCTGGTCAAGCACCGCACCAGCGCCGGCGTGGTCGGCACTCGGATGACCTATGCGACGCACCCGTTCGACGTCGTCGGCTGGGACGGCTGCCTGTGGCCCTACACCTTCAACGTCGAGGACTACATGCCGATCACCGGCAAGGTGCACCAGCCGCCGCCGGTGCACCAGGTCTTCGAGGGCCACAACTTCGTGGTCTGCAACTTCCTGCCCCGCAAGGTCGACTACCACCCGCTGGCGATCCCGGTGCCCTACTACCACTCCAACGTCGACAGCGACGAGGTCATGTTCTACGTCGGCGGCGACTACGAGGCCCGCAAGGGCTCGGGCATCGGTCTCGGCTCGATCTCGCTGCATCCGGGCGGCTACGCGCACGGTCCGCAGCCCTCGGCGATCGAGGCGTCACTCGGCGCGGACTACTTCGAGGAGTCCGCCGTCATGGTCGACACCTTCGCGCCACTCGACCTGGGTGAGGGTGGCCTCGCCGTCGAGGACCCGGCCTACGCGTGGAGTTGGGCAAGCGATCAGAGCTGACACCCGGCGCAGCGAAGGCACCTGGTTGAAGCACCGACCTGCGGCTCAACCACCGGTGGTTGAGCCCGGAGCCGCCCCAGCGCCGGCGGTGTCGGAACCGCCGCAGGGAAGGCAGGGACCTGATCGAGTCCCAGCCTCGTCCTGCTGGTTTCGACACGCTCGCTGCGCTCGCGGCTCAACCAGCGGTAGCGCGCTAGCGGACTCGATCCAGTCGTCGGGAAACGAAGCCGACCCGCCCGTTTTGCACGGGCGGGTCGGCGTACGAGCGGTGCTGAAGCCAGTCAGGCGGCGACCTGCTGGCCGGTGAGCTTCTTGTAGGTGAAGGCCGTGCCGATCAGGTAGATCGGCACAGTGAACAAACCACCGACGAAGCAGATGGCAATGCCGACCGCCGCGATCAACCCTCCGACGATGTACCAGATGATCGTGTCGCCAAGGTGGTCCTTGGTGAAGTTGAAGCTGGCCTTGACCGCTTCCCACGGAGCCAGGTTCTTGTCGAGGACAAAGTAGAGCGTGTACGACGTCATGAATCCCACGACGATTCCGGGCAGGTAGCACAGGACGAAGCCGACGAACGTCAATGCCGCAACGATCAGGCTGGCGATGACGACGTCTCGCAGCTTGTCGGTCTTGAAGATCTCCTCGTACCTGAACGGCCTGCCCTCGGTGATGCCTAGCGAGCCTCTGATGATGCCGGCCGCCAGCAGTTGCCCCACCACGAACAGGATCGCGATCACGAGCGCGTAGATGATCGTCCCGAGGATGAAGCCTGGTCCGGTGTCGCAGTCAGTCTCGAAGGTATTGGGGTCGTAGGTGCAGTCGCCGCTGCCCATCAGCGCTCCGACGATGAAGAAACCGACGACGGCGATGACGCCGATGCCTACGACGAAGATGATTGCCGCGATGAGGATCTGACTCATGTTCGCCTGGAACTTCGTCCAGCCGTAGTTGATCGCATCGCCCAGGCTCCAACCAGACCCGGCGCCCGGGCCGGCGGGTGGCGGGGGAGGCGGCGGCGCGCCGTACCCCCCGTCGGCCGGTGGGGGCGTGGGCGGTGGTGTGGCGGCGGGCGGCGGTGGGGGAGGCGGCGGAGGAG
>ERZ761607.799-NODE-799-length-46293-cov-39.005407_pt1 | contig 46293 bp, 39 predicted proteins | sample MGYA00511164_ERZ761607 | MGnify/ENA primary metagenome ERZ761607 (study PRJEB28899, sample SAMN02445080) | bioreactor sludge metagenome | biome: EBPR sludge | place: Australia: Brisbane, Thorneside Wastewater Treatment Plant | collected 2011-06-22 ...
CGCTCAGGGCGAAACGCTCAGGGCGAAACGCTCAGGGCGAAACGCTCAGGGCGAAGCCTGAAGCGTATGGACGCGTGATGTGCTCCCCTCGCCCGCGAAGCGGGAGAGGGGCGGGGGGGAGAGGGCAAGCGCGGAGCCGCCGGACGGAAGCTGGCGGCGCTCCGTTGCCGGAAGCCAGACCAGGCGCGCTCAGGGCAGCAGCTTGCCGGGATTGAGGATGCCGTCGGGATCGAAGGCCTGGCGGATCCCCGCCATCAGCGACAGCGCCACCGGGTCGAGTGCCTGCGGCATGAACGGCCGCTTGTCCAGGCCGATGCCATGTTCGCCGGACAGGCTGCCGCCCAGGGCGAGCACCTGCTCGAACAGTCGCCTCAGGGCCACCGGCGCGGCCGCGGCCTGTGCCGGGTCGGCCGGGTCGTACATCAGGTTGACGTGCAGGTTGCCGTTGCCGGCATGGCCGAAGCAGACGATGGCGATGCCGCTCTCGGCCTCCAGCACGTCCAGGAACGCGGTCAGTTCCGGCAGCCGCGGCACCGGCACCACCACGTCCTCGTTGATCTTCTTCGGCGCCACCGCGCGCAGCGCCGGTGACAGCGCCTTGCGCGCCGCCCACAGCAACTCGCGCCCGGCGCCGTCGGCGGCGGCCTGGAAGCGCAGCAGGCCATCGACCGAGGCGGCCGCGCGCAGGGCCTCGACCTGGTCGTCCAGCGAAGACGCCGGGCCGTCGACCTCCATCAGCAGCAGGGCACCGGCCGCCGGCACCGCGTCGCCGGCGCGGGCGCGGGCCAGCGCCAGCGACTTGCCGTCGAGGAACTCCAGCGCCGACGGCGTCGCCGGCTGCGCCATGATCCGGGTCACCGCCCGTGCCGCGGCGGCGACGTCGCGGAAGCTGGCCGCCAGCGCCCGGCTGGCCTCCGGGCAGGGCAGCAGGCGTAGCGTCGCCTCGACGATCAGCGCCAGGGTGCCCTCGCTGCCGACCAGCAGGCGCGCCAGGTCGTAGCCCATCGCCTGCTTGGCCAGGGGCCGGGCGGTGTCGAACAGGCGACCGCGGCCGTCGACCGCGGTCACCGCCAGCACGTTGTCGCGGCTGGCGCCGTACTTGACCGTGCGCGGCCCACCGGCGTTGCAGGCAAGGTTGCCGCCCACCGTCGACCAGGGCGCGCTGGTCGGGTCGGGCGGCCAGAAGAAGCCGTGCGCCGCCGCCGCCGCCTGCAGGTCGCCGTTGAGCACGCCCGGTTCGACGATGGCCAGGCGTCGCGCCGGGTCGATCGCCACGATCGCGTCCATGCGCTCGAACGACAGCACCAGCGCATCGTCGGCGGGCACCGCGGCGCCGGTGGTGCCGGTGCCGCGGCCGCGCGCGGTCAGCGGGACACCGGTGTCCCGGCAGGCCTGGACGATCGCCACCACCTGTTCGCGGCGTTCCGGCAGGGCGACCGCGCACGGCATGCCCTGGCGGCGGGAATTGTCGTAGCCGTAGGCGAGGCGGTCGGCCGGGTCGGTGCGCAGCGCCTGCACGGGGAGCAGTTCGCGCAGGCGGCGGACCAGGTCGGCGGGGTTGGCCATGCTCAGGCCTCGAAGGCCGCCCGCCGCCAGTCCAGGCGGGGCGCGCTTCGCGGGCCGTCCAGGGCGACCACGTCGAAGCGGCAGGGCAGGGCGGCCAGGCGCGGATGCGCCTGCAGGAACTGCGCCGCGGCGGTCGCCAGGCGGCCGCGCTTGGCCGCCGTGATGCTGCCCGCGCCGCCGCCGTGGCTGGCGCCGGCGCGGTAGCGCACCTCGACGAACACCAGGGTCTCGCCGTCGCGCATCACCAGGTCGATCTCGCCGTGGCGGGTGGCGAAGTTGCGCGCGACCAGGCGCAGTCCGGCGGCCTCCAGGTGGTCGCGGGCCAGCGCCTCGAACGGCTCGCCCTCGCGGTTCACGGCCGTACCGGTCGCGCCGCCGCTACAGCGGGTCGCCGAAGCTGAGCGCGCCCTCGACCGGCTCGGGCACGCCGCCCCGGAAGCGCGCCCAGGCCAGCTGCCTGCGCACCTGGCGCGACTCGTCGACGCTCAGCTCGCCGGTGGCGCCGTTGATGAAGGAGTACGGTCGGCCGGACAGCCAGTCGACATAGCCGAGCAGGCGGTAGGCGTCCATGCCGAACGCGAACAGCCGCAGCGCAGGGCCCTGCAGGCCGCGCAGCGCGGGCGCCAGCTCCACCCGGCTGGGCACGCCGCTGGCGGTGCCGACCACCCAGGGCGCGTCGGAGAACTCCAGGCCGTCGAGGTCGCGGTCCAGCGCCGGCATCGGCGAGCCACCGTACACCCGAGACATCGCCAGCCAGGTGCCGCCGACGCCGTTGGCCCGCAGTTGCGGCACCAGCAGGCGCGCCGGCTGCGCGCCGATCGCCAGGAACAGGCCGTCGGCGCCGGCATCGCCGATGCTCGCCGCCGGCCGGCCGAGGTCGAAGTCGCGGGCATTGATGCGCACCTCGCGCAGCACCTCGCCGCCGGCGGCCTCGTACTGGCTGCGGAAGGCGAGCGCCGCGCGGCCGCTCCAGTCCTCCTCGGTGAACACCACAACGGCGCGCAGCGCGCCCAGCCGCAACAGGCGATCGGCCGCCGCCAGGGCTTCCTCGTCGGGCAGCAGGCCGAACTGCACGCTGCCCTCCGGCGGCGCCACGCCGTCGGCGTGGTTCAGCGCGAGCAGCGGCACCGGCAGCAGCGGCTCGCGGAACAGGGCGCTGACCGCCTCCCGGGAGAGCGGCCCGACGACGCGCTCGGCGCCGCTTTCCAGGGCGCGCCGGTAGGCGGCGAGCGCGGTCTCCGGGGTGCTGCCCGAATCGATCACCTCGACCTCGGGACGCGGCGCGGCGCCGGCGAAATAGGCGCTCATGAAGCCGTCGCGCACGGCCTGGCCGGCGGCGGCGATCTGGCCGGTCAGCGGGACCAGCAGGGCGACCTTGCCGTACAGCGCGCGGCCGTCGGCGTCGGTGGGCGGCGGTTCGCGCGGCGCCATCGGGTCGCGGCCGCCGGCCAGCATCCGCGGCGGCGTCACCCCGCGCGCGCGCAGCGAGGCGTCGGTGGCGCCCAGCAGCGGGTCGTCGGCGGCCATGCCGGTGCGCTCGCGGTAGAGCTCACGCACCTCGACGCTGTCGAGCAGGCGGCGCAGCTGCTCCTGCAGCGAGGCCTGCTCCTCGGCGGCGGCGAAGCGCATCTGCTCGCCGCGCTCGCGGGCGGCGGCGAGCGGCTGGCCGAGTTCCACCAGCGCGCGCGCGCGCAGATCGTGGAAGCGCGGGCGCAGGCGGTCCGGGACCCGATCCGCCGGCAGCGTCAGCAGGTTCAGGGCACGCTCGTGCTCGCCCTCGACCACGGCCAGCTCGGCCAGCAGCAGGTCCAGGCGCAGCTGTTCGCCGGGCCGCAGGTTGCCGTGCAGGATGCCGTTGCTGACCTGGCGCACCGCCGCGTAGTCGGCCAGCTGGCGGTAGCTCTCGGCGGCGCGCAGGTTGAAGGCATCGGCCTCGGCGCCGCGGCTGCGGCCGGCGGCCTCGAGGTACTCCCTGGCCGCCTGCGCGAAGTCGCCGGCGGCGAACGCCGCCTCGGCGCGGTCGGCGGCACGGCTGCCGGTGCCCACGCCGGCGCAGGCCGTGAGGAAAAGGGCGACAATGAGCAGGCCGCAACGGGCGGCGAGCGCAGGGTGGAACTTCATGGGCGGGCCATCTCCTCCTGACCCGGCCATGATAGCCGGTCGCCCCGACCGCCCGGGCGCCCTGTTCGTGGTGGCGACCCCGATCGGCAACCTCGAGGACATCTCGGCGCGCGCCGTGGCGGTGCTGCGCGAGGCCGACCTGATCGCCGCCGAGGACACCCGCAGCAGCCGCGTCCTGCTGGAACGCCATGGCATCGGCACCGCCATGCAGTCGCTGCACGAGCACAACGAATCGGCGCTGGCGGCGCGGCTGGTCGATCGCATCCGGCAGGGCCAGCGCATCGCCCTGATCTCCGACGCCGGCACGCCCCTGGTGAGCGATCCCGGCTTCCGCCTGGTGGCGGCGGTGCGCGCCGCCGGCCTGCCCGTGCATCCGCTGCCCGGCGCCTGCGCCGCCATCGCCGCGCTCAGCGTCGCCGGCCTCGCCAGCGACCGCTTCGTCTTCGAGGGCTTCCTGCCGGCGCGCGCCGCGGCGCGCAGGGCGCGGCTGGCGGCGCTGGCCGCCGAGCCGCGCACCCTGATCCTCTACGAGTCGGCGCACCGCATCGTCGACAGCGTCGACGACATGGTCGCGGCGTTCGGCGGCGACCGTCCGGCGACCCTGGCGCGCGAGCTGACCAAGCGTTTCGAGACCCTGCTCGGGCCGGACCTGGCGGCGATCGCCGCGGCCCTGGCCGGCGATCCGGACCAGCGCCGCGGCGAGTTCGTCCTGGTCGTCGCGGGCAACCCCGACGATGGCGCCGCCGCCCTTGCCGAAGGGCGGCGCCTGTACGCGGCCCTGGCGCGCGAGCTGCCGCGCAGCCGCGCCGCCCGCATCGCCGCCGAGCTCAGCGGCGCGCCGCGCCGGACACTGTACGAGGGCGACGACTGAGCGCCCGCGGGCGCCGCGCCCGCGCCCTCAGGCGAGCTTCTTGAAGCGCAGCCGGTGCGGGCGGTCGGCCTCGGCGCCCAGGCGGCGCTTCTTGTCGGCCTCGTACTCCTGGTAGTTGCCCTGGAAGAACTCGACGTGCGAGTTGCCTTCGAAGGCCAGGATGTGGGTGGCGATGCGGTCCAGGAACCAGCGGTCGTGGCTGATCACCAGCGCGCAGCCGGGGAACTCCAGGATGGCGTCCTCGAGCGCACGCAGGGTCTCGATGTCGAGGTCGTTCGACGGCTCGTCGAGCAGCAGCACGTTGCCGCCCTGCAGCAGGGTCTTGGCCAGGTGCAGGCGGCCGCGCTCGCCGCCGGACAGGGTGCCGACCAGCTTCTGCTGGTCCTGGCCCTTGAAGTTGAAGCGGCCGATGTAGGCGCGCGACTGGATCTCCACGCCGTTGATGTTGAGGATGTCCGAGCCGCCCGAGACCTCCTGCCAGACGTTGTTGTCGCCGGTGAGCGCGCCGCGGCTCTGGTCGACGTAGGCCAGCTTGACGGTCTGGCCGATCTTCACCTCGCCCGAGTCCGGCTTCTCGGCGCCGGTGATCATCCGGAACAGGGTCGACTTGCCGGCGCCGTTCGGGCCGATGATGCCGACGATCGCGCCCGGCGGGATCTTGAAGCTGAGCTTGTCGATCAGCAGGCGGTCGCCGTAGGCCTTGCTGACGTCGACGAACTCGATGACGTTGTCGCCCAGGCGCTCGCCCGGCGGGATGAAGATCTCGTTGGTCTCGTTGCGGCGCTGGTACTCCTGCGAGTTCAGCTCCTCGAAGCGGGCCAGGCGTGCCTTGCCCTTGGACTGCCGGCCCTTGGCCGCCGAGCGCACCCACTCCAGCTCGCGGGCGATCGCCTTCTGGCGCGCCTTCTCCTGGTTCTCCTCCTGCTTCAGGCGGGCGTCCTTCTGGGACAGCCATTCCGAATAGTTGCCCTTCCACGGGATGCCGCGGCCGCGGTCGAGCTCGAGGATCCACTCGGCGGCGTTGTCGAGGAAATAGCGGTCGTGGGTGACCGCCACCACGGTGCCCGGGTAGCGCTGCAGGAACTGCTCCAGCCACTCCACCGACTCGGCGTCGAGGTGGTTGGTGGGCTCGTCGAGCAGCAGCATGTCGGGCTTCTGCAGCAGCAGGCGGCACAGCGCGACGCGGCGCTTCTCGCCGCCGGACAGCGGGCCGACCTTGGCCTCCCAGGGCGGCAGGCGCAGGGCGTCGGCGGCGACCTCGAGCTGCTGCTCCAGGGTGTGCGCGTCGTTGGTGGCCAGGATCGCCTCCAGGCGCGCCTGCTCGGCGGCCAGCTTGTCGAAGTCGGCGTCCGGCTCGGCGTAGGCCTCGTAGACCTTGTCCAGCGCGGCCTGGGCGTTGAGCACCTCGGAGACGCCTTCCTCGACCGCCTCGCGCACGGTCTTGTCGGGGTCCAGGGTCGGCTCCTGCTCCAGGTAGCCGACCTTGATGCCCGGCTGCGGCCGCGCCTCGCCCTGGAAGTCCTTGTCGACGCCGGCCATGATCCGCAGCACGGTCGACTTGCCGGCGCCGTTCAGGCCGAGCAGGCCGATCTTGGCGCCCGGGAAGAAGCTCAGCGAGATGTCCTTGATGATCTCGCGCTTGGGGGGCACGGTCTTGCTGACCCCCTGCATGGTGTAGATGTACTGCATGGCGTGTCCTGGTCCGGGCGTGCGCGGTCCCGCCGGGCTGCGGCCGCAGGGCGCGGCCGCGTCGCGCCATGGCCGGCGCGTCGTCGAGGGGCGGGACTCGGGAGCGGCGATTGTACAGCCCGGCGTGCACGCGGGCGCGGCCGATATACTGGCCGGTCAGCGGCCCGACAGCGGCCCGCCACCCGCCGGAGCCGATGACCGCACCGCCGTCCGCCGCCGACCATGGCCTTGCCCTGCTGCGCCAGGGCCGCGCCGGCGAGGCCGCCGCCGTGCTGCAGGCCCACCTTCGACAGGCGCCCGGCGACGCCCGGGCCTGGTACCTGCTCGGCCTCGCCGAACACGCCGCGCAGCGGCCGGCGGCGGCCCTGGCGGCCTTCGAGCGGTGTCACCGCCTGGGCGCCCGCGATCCGGCCCAGCTCGCCAACCACGCCGGCCTGTGCCTGGCCGCCGGCGATGCCGGGCGGGCGCTGGCGCTGGCCCGCGAGGCGCTGGCGACGGCCCCGGCGCTGGCCCCGGCCCTGCTCAACGGCGGCCTGGCCGCGCACGCCCTGGGCGACCACGAGGCCGCCGCCGCCTGGCTCGAGGCCGGCCTGGCCCAGCGCCCGCAGGCGCTTTCGGCGCGCATCGCCGCGGTCCGCTCGCTGCTGGCGCTGGCCCGCCCGGGCCAGGCGCTGGCCCTGGCGCTGGCGCCGGACCTGCTGGCGGAGGCGGAGCCTGCGCGACAGCTGGCGCTGGCATTCCCCCTGCGCGATCCGGACCAGACCCGGCTGGCGCTCCTGCGGGCGCTTGCGGCGCGCCACCCCGGCCACCTGCCGGTCAGCTTCGACCTGGCCGCGGCCCTGCACATCGCCGGCCTCGGCGGCGACGCCCTGGCGCTGGCGGAATCGGTGCTGGCAGGCGAACCGGACAATGCCGACGCCGCGCTGATGCTGGCCTCGGCCTGGCTGGAGCGCGGCCAGCCGGCGCCGGCCCTTGCGACCCTGCGCGCGCTGCTGGACCGGCGGCCGGACCACGACGTCGCCTGGGCCAACTACCTGGTCGCCCTGCACTACGAGCCGGCGCTGGACCAGGACGCCCTGCTGGCCGAACACCACCGCTGGGCGCGCGTGCGACTGGCCGGCATCCGGCCGCGGCCGCCGGCGGGCCTGGTCCGCGACCCGGACCCCGGGCGGCCCTTGCGGATCGGCTGGCTGTCGCCGCGCCTGGTGCAGGGGGCGGTGATGCAGTTCTTCGCCGGCCTGCTGCCGGCGTTCCCGGCAGGCCGCGCGGTCCATGTCGTCTACCACGACCATCCCGGCGGCGATGCGGCGACCGCGGCGGTGCGCGCCCAGGCCGACGCCTTCCATGCCGTCGCCGCGCTGGACGAGGCGGCGCTGGCGGCGCGGATGCTGGACGACCGCCTCGACGTGCTGGTCGACCTGGCCGGGCACGCGCCGAACAACCGCCTGCGCGTGCTGGCCGGCCGGGTCGCGCCGGTCCAGCTCAGCTGGTACGACTACGTCGACACCCTGGCGGTGCCGGCGATCGACGCCGTGCTGATGGATGCGGTGATGGCACCGCCCGGCAGCGAGCGCTGGCTCGCCGAACCGGTGCTGCGCCTGGCGCCCTGCCGGCAGGCCTTCGTGCCCCCGGACGACGCGCCGCCGCCGACCTGGGCGGGCGCCGCCGACGCGCCGTTCACCCTGGCCTGCTTCAACCGCATGCCCAAGCGCAACCCGGCGGTGTTCGACCGCTACGCCGCGGCGCTGGCGGCGCTGCCGCAGGCCCGCCTGCTGCTGCTCGACGCCGCACTGGAAGGGCCGCAGACCCGCGCCGCGGTCGAGTCCGCACTGGCCGCGCGCGGCGTCGACCTGGCGCGGGTCGAACTGCGCGGACGGCAGCCCTACCGCGACCTGCTGGCCGCCTACCGGGCGGTCGACGTCGTGCTCGACCCCTTCCCCTATTCGGGCTGCACCTCGACCTGCGACGCGCTGTGGATGGGCGTGCCGGTGTTCGGCACCCGCGGAACGACCTTCGCCGCCCGGCAGAGCGCGATGTTCCTGGAGACGATCGGCCGCGGCGACTGGCTGTTCGCGGACCAGCCGGCGCTGCTCGACGGCCTGGTCCGGCTGGCCGCCGACCCGGCACGTCGCGGCGGCAGCGCACGGAGCGCGTTGCGCGAACGCATGCGCGTGCAGGTCTGCGATCCGGCGCCGCTGGCGGCCAGCCTGGAGGCCGCGATCCGGGAACTGTGGCGACAGCGCTGCACGCAGGCGTCCGGCGCAGGCCCGGCCTGAGCGGGTCCGTGGCGGACGCTTGCCGGGCGGCGCCGCGGCCGTTCCCGGGGGCGCCGATGCCGCGCCGCAGCAGGCTTCGCGATACCATGCCGGTCCGATCCCCGACGGAGCGCCACCCCATGTTCGACCCGACCATGCGCATCGCCGGCTACGACGACGAACTCGCCGCCGCGATCGCCGCCGAGCGCCAGCGCCAGGAGGACCATGTCGAGCTGATCGCGTCGGAGAACTACGCCAGCCCGCGGGTCATGGAGGCGCAGGGCAGCGTGCTCACCAACAAGTACGCCGAGGGCTACCCGGGCAAGCGCTACTACGGCGGCTGCGAGCACGTCGACGTCGCCGAACGGCTGGCCATCGAGCGCTGCAAGGCGCTGTTCGGGGCCGACTACGCCAACGTCCAGCCGCACTCGGGCTCGCAGGCCAACCAGGCCGTCTACCTGGCGCTGCTGCAGCCCGGCGACACCCTCCTCGGCATGTCGCTGGCGCACGGCGGCCACCTCACCCACGGCGCCAAGGTGAACATCTCCGGCAAGCTGTTCCACGCCGTCCAGTACGGCGTCAACGACCAGGGCCTGATCGACTACGACGAGGTCGCCCGGCTGGCCCGCGAGCACCGCCCGAAGATGGTGGTGGCCGGCTTCTCGGCCTATTCGCGGGTGCTTGACTGGGCGCGCTTCCGGGCCATCGCCGACGAGGTCGGCGCGCTGCTGTTCGTGGACATGGCGCACGTCGCCGGCCTGGTCGCCGCCGGCGTCTACCCGAGCCCGGTGCCGCACGCCCACGTGGTCACCTCGACCACCCACAAGACCCTGCGCGGGCCGCGCGGCGGCATCATCGTCGCCAGCCACGCCGCCAACGGCGAGGGCGCCGCGGACCTCGAGAAGACACTGCAGTCGATCGTCTTCCCCGGCATCCAGGGCGGCCCGCTGATGCACGTTATCGCCGCCAAGGCGGTCGCCTTCAAGGAGGCGCTCGAGCCCTCGTTCCGGGACTACCAGGCGCAGGTCGTCGCCAACGCCCGGGCGATGGCGAAGGTGCTGGTCGCGCGCGGCTACCGGATCGTCTCCGGCGGCACTGACAACCACCTGATGCTGGTCGACATGATCGGCAAGGGCGTCACCGGCAAGGCCGCCGAGGAGGCGCTCGGCCGCGCCCACATCACGGTCAACAAGAACGCCGTGCCGAACGACCCGCAGAAGCCCTTCGTCACCTCGGGCCTGCGCATCGGCACCCCGGCGGTGACCACCCGCGGTTATGGCGAGGCCGAGTGCGCGGCCCTGGCCGGCTGGATCGCCGACGTCCTGGACGCGCCCGGCGACGACGCGGTGATCGCCGCGGTGCGCGAGAAGGTCTCGGCGCAGTGCCGGGCGTTCCCGGTCTACCGGTGACCGCAGCCGGCGACGGCATGGTCGCCCGGGCGACGTTCGCCGTCGTCGCCCTGCTGCTGGGTGCGCCGACCGTGGTCGTCGGCGGCTGGCTGGCCAGCCTGGGCCTGTTCTTCGGCCTGGCCGGACTCGCGTCGGGCGATGACCACAGCCTGCTGCTCATGGTGTGGGGCCTGGCCGGGCTGGTCGGCCTGGTCGCCGCGCTGGTCCTCTCGGTGGCCTATGTGCATGGCGGGCGCGCATCGCTGCGCCGGCGGTCCTGGCCCTGGTGGCCGGCCCTGCTGGCGGGCATTGCGGCCGCCGCGGTCTGGCTCCAGGCCATCGTTCCGCCGGGCCGGGGGGAATGGCTTGTCCTGGCGGCCGGCCCGCTGCTGATTCCTGTCGCGCTCGCCCTCCTCGTCCTGCGCTGGTCGGCCGACGGCGTCCCCCCGGTCCCCGGTCCCCGGTCCCCTGTCCCCTCCTGATGCACTGCCCCTTCTGCCAGCACGACGACACCCGCGTCATCGACTCGCGGCTGAGCGAGGACGGCAGCACGGTACGGCGCCGGCGCGAGTGCCCGGCCTGCGGCGCCCGCTTCAACACCCACGAGACCGCCGAGCTGAAGCTGCCGGCGATCGTCAAGCACGATGGCCGCCGCGAGGCCTTCGACGAGGCCAAGCTGCGCGCCGGACTGGAGCTGGCCCTGCACAAGCGTCCGGTGGCCGCCGATGCCGTCGACCGCGTGCTGGCGGGGATCGTCGACGCCCTGCGCCGCAGCGGCGAGCGCGAGGTGCCGGCGCGGCGGATCGGCGAATGGGTCATGGAGGCGCTGCGGCCGCTCGACCAGGTCGCCTACGTGCGCTTCGCCTCGGTCTACCGGCGCTTCGAGGACGTGCAGGCGTTCCGCGAGGAGATCGAGCGCCTGGAGCGCGACATCCCGGTGCTGGAGGGCAAGCAGCTGCCGCTGCTCGATGCCGGCAGCGGCCCCGGGCCCGCGCGCAGGAAGCCGTGAGCGTCGCCTCCGGCAGCGCGCGGTTCTCCGCCGTCGACCACGCGCACATGGCCCTGGCGTTGCGCCTGGCGGCGCGCGGCGGCCACACGACCCGGCCGAATCCCATGGTCGGTTGCGTGCTGGCGCACGGCGGGGAGGTCGTCGGCAGCGGCTGGCACCGGCGCGCCGGCGAGGCCCACGCCGAGGTCCATGCCCTCGCCGATGCCGGTGCCCGGGCGCGCGGCGCCACCGCCTACGTCACCCTGGAGCCCTGCGGCCGCCACGGCCGGACGCCGCCCTGCGCCGACGCCCTCATCGCCGCCGGCGTCGCCCGTGTGGTGTTCGCCTGCGAGGACGGCTTCCAGCACGAAGGCGACGGCCTGTCGCGCCTGCGCGCGGCCGGCATCGCGGTCGAGCAGGGCCTGATGCGGGGGCCGGCGCGCGAGCTCAACCGCGGCTTCTTCAGCCGCATCGAGCGCGGCCGGCCGTGGCTGCGCATCAAGCTGGGCGCCAGCCTGGACGGCCGCACCGCGCTCGCCGACGGCCGCAGCCAGTGGATCACCGGCGCCGCCGCGCGCGCCGACGTGATGCGCTGGCGGGCGCGCAGCTGCGCCCTGCTGACCGGCGCCGGCACCGCCCGCCACGACGACCCCCGGCTGACCCTGCGCTGGCCGGCCGGCGACGCGCCCGAGCCGGCGCCGGCGCCGGTGCTGCGCGTGCTGCTCGATGCCGGACTCACCGTGCCGGCCGGCCACCGGCTGCTCGATGGCAGCGCCCCGACCCTGGTCGTGCACGCCGCCGCCACGACGGTGCCGCCACGCTTCCTGGCGCTGGAGCGCCTCGCGCTGCCCGCCGAGCACGGTCGACTGGACCTGGGGCGGGTACTCGCCGCGCTCGCCGCCCGTGGCTGCAACGAGGTCCAGGTCGAGGCCGGCGCCACCCTGGCCGGGGCCTTCGTCGCGTCCGGCCTGTGCGACGAACTGCTGCTCTACCTCGCGCCCCGGCTGCTCGGCGACGGCGGCCGCGGCCTGCTCGCGCTGCCGGCGCTGGCCGGCCTCGACGAGGCCCGCGCCTGGCGCTGGCACGATGTCCGCCAGGTCGGCGACGACCTGCGCCTGCTGCTGCGGCCGGCCTGAGCCGGCAGGAACCCAGGACCGCCATGTTCACCGGAATCGTCACCGCCATCGGCCGCCTCGTCGCCAGCACGCCGCACGACGGCGGCCTGCGTTTGGCGATCGATGCCTTCGGCCTGCCCGGCGAGGACCTGGTCCTCGGCGAGAGCATCGCCGTCGCCGGCGTCTGCCTGACCGTCACCGGCGCCGCCGGCCGGCGCTTCGACTGCGACGTCTCCGGCGAGACCCTGCGCCTGACCACGCTGGGGCGGCGGGCTGTCGGCGATGCCGTCAACCTGGAGCGCGCCCTGCGCGCCGGCGACCGGCTCGGCGGCCACCTGGTCAGCGGCCACGTCGACGGCATCGGCCGGCTGCGCGGGATCGCCGCGGACGGCCTGTCCGGGGTGTTCCGCTTCGAGGTGCCGGCCCCGCTGCGCCGCTACCTGGCCCCGAAGGGCTCGATCACCGTCGACGGCACCAGCCTCACCGTCAACGCGGTCGACGCCGAGGGCTTCACGGTCAACCTGATCCCCCATACGCTGGCGCACACCACCCTGGGCGCCCTGGCGCCGGGCGATGCCGTCAACCTCGAGGTCGACCAGGTCGCCCGCTACGTCGAGCGGCTGCTGGCCTGGCGCGACGCGGCACCCGCCCCGTAGCGGCACGGTCCCGCACCGCGCCGCCCGAACGACACCGGAACCAGTCGCCATGACCTTCGCCCCCGTCCCCGAACTGCTGGAAGAGCTGCGCGCCGGCCGCATGATCGTGGTGCTCGACGACGAGGACCGCGAGAACGAGGGCGACCTGCTGATGGCGGCCCAGCACGTGCGCCCGGAGGACATCAACTTCATGGCCCGCGAGGGCCGCGGCCTGATCTGCCTGACCCTGACCCGCGCGCACTGCGAGCGCCTGCGCCTGCCGCTGATGGTGCGCGACAACCGCAGCCGGCACAGCACCAAGTTCACGGTGTCGATCGAGGCGGCGAGCGGCGTCAGCACCGGCATCTCGGCGCACGACCGGGCCCGCACCGTGCGTACCGCGGTCGACCCGGCGAGCGGGCCGGACGACCTCGTGCAGCCCGGCCACGTCTTCCCGCTGATGGCCGAGGACGGTGGCGTGCTGGTGCGCGCCGGCCACACCGAGGCCGGCGTCGACTACATGCGCATGGCCGGCCTCGACCCGTCGGCGGTGATCGTCGAGATCATGGCCGAGGACGGCACCATGGCCCGGCGGCCCGAGCTGGAGCGGTTCGCGGCGCGCCACGGCCTGAAGATGGGCAGCATCGCCGACCTGATCCGGCACCGCCTGCAGCACGAGTCCAGCATCGACCGCGTGCTCGAGCGCGCGGTCGACACCCTGTACGGGCCGTTCCGCCTGGTCGTCTACCGCGACCGCATCGAGGGCGGCACCCACTACGCCCTGCTGCACGGCAGCCCGGGGCCGGACGACGTCGTGCTGACCCGCGTGCACGTGCAGACGCCGCTCAGCGACCTGCTGCACCTGCGCGACGACGGCGTCAGCGTGCCCTTGCACCAGGCGTTCGCACGGGTCGCGAAGGCGCCGCACGGCTGCCTGCTGATCCTCGCCGCGCCAGGCGGCGGCGACGCCCTGGCCGCGCTCACCGGCGGCACCGGCGACGACGCCGACCTGCTCGGGCAGTGGCGCCGGACCGGTCTGGGCGCGCAGATCCTGGCCGACCTGGGCCTGCGCCGGCTGCACCTGCTGGGCACGCCGCGCGCCTATCCGGCCTTGGCCGGCTTCGGCATCGAAGTGGTAGACTTCGCAGCCCCCTGACCGCCCCCGGCCGGCGCCTGGCGGCCGCGCGCCACCGGCGCGTGCCGGTCGCGCCCGAGCAGCCATGGCCACCCCACTTCCCGACGGCACCTTCGTGATCGTGCATTCCCGCTGGAACGACGCGGTGGTGCAGCCGATGCTGGCCGCCGCCCGCGCCACCCTGGCCGCGGCCGGCGTCGCCGTCGACGCCGTCGAGGTCGTCGAGGTGCCCGGCGCCTGGGAGCTGCCGCTGGCCGCCGCCCACCTGGCCGACCGCGAGGAGGTCGTCGCCCTGGTCGCGCTGGGCTGCGTGGTGCGCGGCGACACCCGCCATTTCGAACACGTCGCCGACGAATGCGCGCGCGGCCTGATGACGGTGCAGCTCACCTCCGGGGTGCCGGTCGCCAACGGCGTGCTGGCGGTGGAGCGCTACGAGGACGCGCAGGCGCGCGCCGGCGGCGCCCTCGGCAACAAGGGCGAGGAGGCCGCGCTGGCGGCGCTGGCGATGGCCCGGCTGGTCGCGGGGTTCGCGCGGTGAACGGCGCCCTCGACCGCAACCAGCGGCTGCTGCGCACGCGCGCGCGCCGGCGCGCCCTGCAGGCGGTCTACGCCTGGCAGCTCAGCGGCTACCCGATGCGCCAGGTCGAGCAGCAGTTCGCGCACGAGCAGGACGGCGAGACCGCCGACCTCGAGTACTTCCACGCCCTGATCGCCGGCGTCGAGCAGCAGCATGCGCAGCTCGACGCGCTGCTGGGCCAGGTGCTGGACCGCCCGCTCGCCCAGGTCGATCCGATCGAGCGGGCCGCGCTGCGCCTGGCCGCCTGGGAACTGGTCAACCGCATCGACGTCCCCTACAAGGTGGTGCTGAACGAGGCCCTGGAGCTGGCCAAGCGCTTCGGCAACGACCAGGGCCATGCCTACGTCAACGGCGTGCTCGACCAGCTTGCCGCGCGCCTGCGGCCGGCCGAATACCGGGCCTGAGGCCGCGCCCGGTGCCCGGACCGCGCCGACGTCCCGCCTCCGGCCGGCCGTCGCCGGCCGCGGAACCGAGCCGACGATGTCCGAGTTCGAGCTGATCGCCCGCCTGCGGCGGCGCCTGGGCGGCATCGGCGCCGACCGCCTCGACCTCGGGATCGGCGACGATGCCGCGCTCTGGCGGCCCGGCCCCGGGCTGCAGGTCGCCGCCTGCTGCGACACCCTGGTCCAGGGTCGCCACTTCCCGGACGGAACCGCGCCCTACGACCTCGGCTGGAAGGCGCTGGCGGTGAACCTCAGCGATCTCGCCGCGATGGGCGCGCGTCCGGCCCTGGCCCTGCTCGCCCTCACCCTGCCGGGCGATCCCGGCGAGGCCTGGATCGAGGACTTCTGCGCCGGCTGGGAGGTCCTCGCGCAACCGCACCGCCTGGCCCTGGCCGGCGGCGACCTGACCCGCGGGCCGGTGCTGACGGTCACCGTCACCTGTCTGGGCGAGCTGCCGCCGGGAACCGCCCTGCGCCGCGCCGGCGCGGCGGTCGGCGACGGCGTGTTCGTCAGCGGCACCCTGGGCGACGCCGCCGCGGCGCTGGCCCTGTGGCCGCGGCGTGCGGAGCCGTCGCTCGCACCGCTGCTGGCGCGGCTGACGCGGCCGACGCCGCGGCTGGCCCTGGGCCGGGCGCTGCGCGGCCTGGCCAGCGCCGCCATCGACGTCTCCGACGGCCTGCTCGCCGACCTTCGCCACCTGCTCGCCGCCAGCGGCGTCGGCGCCCGCATCGATGCCGATGCCGTGCCGCGCTCGGCCTTGCCGGAGCAGCTGCTCGGCGCCGACGCCGCGCGCGCCTGCGCCCTGGCCGGCGGCGACGACTACGAGCTGTGCTTCACCGTGCCGGCGGCGCGCGCCGAGGCGCTCCAGGCCGCCGCCGCCGCCGCCGCGACGACGGTGACCCGGATCGGCAGCGTGGTCGCCGGCCCGGGCCTGGAGGTGGTCGACCGGGACGGCGTCCCGGTGTCGCTGGATCGCGCCGGCTGGGATCATTTCCGGGCATGAACGCGCCCGCGCGCACCCTGCTGCGGCATCCGCTGGGCTGGCTGGCCACCGGCTTCGGCAGCGGCCTGGCGCCCTGGGCGCCCGGCACCGCCGGCTCCCTGGTGGCGCTGGCGCTGTGGCTGGCCTTCCTGCAGGCCGGCCCGTCGCCGGCCCTGCAGGCCCTGGCCGTGCTGCTGGCGATCGGTCCGTGCGTGCTGGCCGCCGACTGGGCGGCGCGCCGGCTCGGCCGCAAGGATCCCGGCTGTGTGGTCAGCGACGAGCTGGCCGGGCAATGGCTGGCCCTGCTCGCCGCACCGCCGGCCTGGCCCTGGTGGCTGGCCGCGTTCGTGCTGTTCCGGATCTTCGACATCGCCAAGCCCTGGCCGATGCGCGCCCTGGAACGCCTGCCCGGCGGGCTCGGCATCGTCCTCGACGACCTCGCCGCCGGCGCCTATGCCGCCGCGCTGCTCTGGCTGGCGAGTCGCGCGCTGTAGACGCGCGATCCCCGGCCGTCGCTGGTGCCGTCGCCGGCTTTTCCGGCCGCGGCGGTCCCGGCGGGGCGGCATCCACTACACTGCGCCCTGGAGTCGGCCGGACGGTCGCTGTCGCCTCACCGCGATGGAGGAAAGTCCGGGCTCCGCAGGGCAGGATGCCAGGTAACCCCTGGGCGGCGCGAGCCGACGGAAAGTGCAACAGAGAGCAGACCGCCGAACGGCGCCGCAAGGCGCGCGTGGCAAGGGTGAAACGGTGCGGTAAGAGCGCACCGCGAGTCCGGCAACGGACCGGCACGGCAAACCCCATCCGGAGCAAGGCCAAATAGGGACCCCATGACGTTGCCCGCGTCGGGTCCGGGTAGGCCGCACGAGGCGCACGGTGACGTGCGTCCCAGAGGAATGACCGTCCTCGACAGAACCCGGCTTACAGGCCGGCTCCAACCCTTTCCGTGCGACCGGCCGTCGCGGCACGGTCGCCGCGCCGGCCGCATGCACCGTCCGACGCGCCGGCTGCGGGGCCGGCACGGCGATCCCCTGCGGCCCGGCCGCCGAAGCGGACGCCGCGCGCGCCCCGGCTCAGGTGCGGATCACCAGCAGGCGCGGCTCGCTCATGTCCTCGATCGCGTGGCGGACGCCCTCGCGGCCGAGCCCTGACTGCTTGATCCCGCCGTAGGGCATGTTGTCGACGCGGAAGCTGGGCACGTCGCCGACCACCACGCCGCCCACCTCCAGCCGGTCCCAGGCCAGCATCGCGTGGGCCAGGCTGCCGGTGAACACGCCCGCCTGCAGGCCGAAGTCGCTGTCGTTGGCGCGCTCGATGGCCTGCTCGAAGTCGTCGAAGGGCTCCAGCATCGCCACCGGGCCGAACACCTCCCTGCGATAGAGGTCGCTGTCGCGCGGGACCTTCTCCAGCAGGGTGGCCGGCACCAGGTTGCCCTCGCGCCCGCCGCCGGCCAGGCGCTTCGCGCCCTGGCGTTCGGCGGCGGCGATCCAGGATTCGATGCGGCGGGCGGCGTCCTCGTCGATCACCGGGCCGATGAAGGTGTCCTCGTCGCGCGGATCGCCCGTGCGCAGCCCGGCGACCCGCTCCCGGAGGCGCTTGCGCAGGGCCGGGTAGAGGCTGGCGTGCACCAGGATGCGCTGCACGCTGATGCAGCTCTGGCCGGACTGGTAGTAGGCGCCGAACACCAGCCGGTCGACGACATGGTCGAGGTCGGCGCCGGGGTCGGCGTCGACGATGCAGGCCGCGTTGCCGCCCAGTTCCAGCGTGACCTTCTTGCGTCCGGCGCGCGCCTTCAGGTCCCAGCCGAGCAGGCTGCCGGTGAAGCTGAGCAGGGCGATCCGTTCGTCCTCGACCAGGAGGGCCGCGTCCTCGTTGGAACAGTTGACGATCGAGAACGCGCCCTCGGGCAGGTCGGTCTCGGCCAGCACCTCGCCGATGATCAGCGCGCCGACCGGCGTCTTCATGGCCGGCTTGAGCACGAACGGGCAGCCCGCGGCGATCGCCGGCGCCACCTTGTGGGCCACGAGGTTGAGCGGGAAGTTGAACGGCGTGATGAAGCTGCACGCGCCGATCGGCGTGCGCCTGACCATGCCACGGTAGCCGCGGGTGCGCGGCGACAGTTCGAGGTTGATGACCTCGCCGGGCGGACGAACGGCTTCCCCGGCGGCGATCCGGAAGGTGTCGATCAGGCGGTCGACCTCGCCGCGCGCATCCTTGATCGGCTTGCCGGCCTCGATGCAGAGCGACAGCGCGAGTTCGTCGTGGCGTTCGGTGAACCGCCGCACGCAATGCTCCAGCACGTCCCGGCGCGCATCGGGCGGGAACCTCGCCATCGCCCCGCGCGCCTGGTGCGCGGCCGCGATCGCCCGGTCGACCTCGGCGGCACCGACCAGCGGTACCCGGGTGGCCACCTTGCCGGTGAACTTGTCGAGGACATCGAGGTTCGCCTTCGCCGCGACCGGCCTGTTGGCGAGGTACCAGGGGTAGCTGGCGGGCAGGCCGGCCTTGCCCCGCCTTCCGTCCGTTGCAGTCTTGCCTTGCTTGCGATTGGCCATGGCGGTCTCCGTGTGTCGGCGGTCATTCGACCGCGGCGGCGAGCCTGGGGATGTCCTGGTTGAGCAGGCGGTCGTCGTCGGCGTAGGTGATCGGCACCTCGACGACGTGCACGCCGGGCGTGTCCAGGATCTCGCGCAGGCGTGGCGCGAAGGCGTCCAGCGATTCGATCCGGTGGCCGTGCGCGCCGTAGCTCTCGGCATAGCGCACGAAGTCGGGGTTGCCGGTGTCCATCCCGTACACCGGGTAGCCCTCGTGCTGCTGCTTCCACTTGATCATGCCGAAGGCGTCGTCCCTGAGGACCAGCACCGCCAGGTCCTGCCGGAGCCGCACCGCGGTCTCGAGTTCCTGGGAGTTCATCATGAAGCCGCCGTCGCCGCAGATCGCCAGCACCCTGTGCTCGCGGTCGTGGATGCGCGCGGCGATCGCCGAGGGCAGGCCCGCGCCCATCGTCGCCAGGGCGTTGTCCAGCAGCATCGTGTTCGGATGCCGGCAACGGTAGTTGCGCGCGAACCAGATCTTGTACAGGCCGTTGTCCAGGCACAGGCGGTCGCGCGGCGCCAGGATGCGCTGCAGCTCCGCCACCAGGCGTGGCACGGTCATCGGAAAACGCTCGTCGCGTCCGCACGCCTCGACCTGCTGCAACAGCGCGTCCCGGACCCTCCGGAACAGCGCGAAGTCCCAGTGCGGCTGCGGGTCGAGCGCGTCGGCCAGCTGCCAGACGGCATTGGCGATGTCGCCGACCACCTCGACCTGCGGGAAGTAGACCGCGTCGACCTCGGCGCTGCTGTAGTTGACGTGGACCACCGTGCGCCGCCCCTTGCGCATGAAGAACGGCGGCTTCTCGATGACGTCGTGGCCGATGTTGATGATGCAGTCGGCGGCGTCGATGGCGCGGTGCACGAAATCGTGGTCGGACAGCGCGGCGTTGCCCAGCCACAGCGGATCCTCCTCGTCGATCACGCCCTTGCCCATCTGCGTGGTGAAGAACGGGATGCCCAGCTTGCCGAACAGGTGGCGCAGGCTGATGGTCACCGTCTTGCGGTTGGCGCCGGCGCCGATCATCGCCAGGGGATGGCGCGCGCCGCGGATCGCGTCTACCGCGGCGGCGATGGCCTTGCCCTCGGCGACGGGCCGGCGCGAATACGACGCCGGGATGACCGTCGCCTCGCTGTCGTCGCCGGCGATGTCCTGCGGGAGCTCGAGATGGGTCGCGCCAGGGCGCTCTTCGGTGGCGCGCCGGAACGCCTCGCGGACCCGCGCGGGGATGCTGTCCGCGGCCACGATCTGCCGGGTGTACTTGGTCAGCGGCGACATCATCCCGACCGCGTCGATGATCTGGAAGTGCCCCTGCCTGCTGGTGCGGATGGGCTTCTGCCCCGTGACCATCACCATCGGCATCGCGCCCAGCTGGGCATAGGCCGCGGCGGTGACCAGGTTGGTCGCGCCCGGCCCCAGGGTGGACAGGCAGACGCCGGCCTTGCCGGTGAGCCGGCCGAGGGTGGCCGCCATGAAACCGGCCGCCTGCTCGTGGCGGGTCAGCACCAGTTCGATCGACGACCTGCGCAGGGACTCGAGCAGGTCGAGGTTCTCCTCGCCGGGAATGCCGAAGACGTGCTTCACGCCTTCGGCTTCGAGTGCGGCGACGAACAGGTCGGATGCCTTGGTCATGGGGCCGTGTCCTTCGGGGGATCGGGATCGCCGCCGCCCGCGGCGGCCGGGTGTCGACGGCAGGGCGCGTGCCGGCCCCGGCGATGGCGGCGGGTCGCCGGGCGAGGATCCCGGCAGCCCCGATCGGGGGCGCCGCGGTCGCCCGGGCGGCACCGGCGGGGCGCCTGCCCGGTGGCGCGCCGCCGCGCGCATCGTCGCGCTCGATGCACGGCCCGGCTGTCGCCAGTCCTGGCCATGGCGCGGCCAGGGAAGGCATGGGCCGGCGCGTTCACCGCATCGGGCAGGCTGCCATGAATGCCCACCTGCCCTGCGCGGCCAGTCTGGGGGGTGGGCTGTGGGCATGCAAGCGCGGCCCTGAACGCACCTCCCGGCGCACCGTGGCGCGTGCCGGCAGCGCGGCGCCGGATCGCGATCCTCGCCTCGCGCGGCGCCACGGCCGCGCGTGCCGGGACCCGCACCTGAGGCGTCTCCGGATTTCCGGTCAGTTCGGCGCGTGCACGGTGCCGCCGCCGTCGTCGTGGCTGCGCTGGGCGACCCGCGGATCGATCGGGGCGCCGCCGATCAGCTGCGAGTAGCGCACGTCCCGGGCCGACAGGTGCTGGGGCAGGGCGCCCGGGAACGGCTGGATGCCGGCGTTGCGTCCGAACGGGTCGGTGAACCACAGGGTCGGGCCGCCGGCGTTGTCGAGGTCGGCCGGCTGGAAATAGGCGCCGCGCTCAAGGCCGCGGAAGCCCGCGGCCGGATCGTCCCATTCGACGTGGACCGCGCCGAACTGCGTCGACCAGTCGCAGGCGCCGCCGCGCGCGCGGCGGCCCTGGCCGGCCAGGCTGTCGTCGCGGCACAGGTCCTGGCTGTAGCCGAGGTGGGTTCCGGCCAGCTCCGGCCGCACCAGGTGGTAGCCGCGCTGCAGTTTCAGCGGTTCCGGATAGTGGTAGCGGACCGCGTCCATCACGTCGAACAGCAGGTTCACGCCGGACACCAGGGCGCTGCCGTCCGGCCGGCGCAGCGACAGCGAGGCCGGCCAGGCCTCGTACATGATCTGCGACCACTGGCCGGGCGGCACCAGGAAGCCGGTCTCCACGCAGGCGCGATCGACGATCTCGCGATCGCCCTCGCCATCCGGATACCAGGGCGACCAGGGGCTCGGCGGCATCGCCACGAAGTCCTGCGGGTCGTTGCGCCGCGGCACGCCGCACATCGGCATGAAGCGGGTGAACCCGCCGCTGCGGCCGAACGGCTGCAGCACGGAGACGCTCATCGCGTGGTTGCGCGGGTGGAGATCGGGACACGAGGAAAGGTCGTCGGGGTCGCCGCAGGCGGCCAGGTCGTCGCGGTGCCGGCAGTCGGCCAGGTAGAGCACCTCGTGCAGGTTGTGGGTGAAGGCGTCGGCGGTGGACACGCCCTGGTGGGCCTTGGCCAGGAAGAAGCAGCGCATGCCGGTGTCCTGGGCCATCACGCCGTCGCCCAGCCGTCCGATCCAGACTCCGCCGTTGGCGGCGCTGCTCATGCCGTGGGTGGCGATGTCGGGTTCGCCGTTCGCCCACTCGATCTTGTGTCCGACGTGGTCCTCGTGGCGCATCGCCGGGATGCCCTGCGCCTGGAACCAGGCGTCGGCGGTCTCCGCGACCCAGCCGAACGGCACGCCGGCCAGCGCCGCCTCGAAGTCGTCCATCTCGCCGTTGCCGTTGGCGTCCCAGAAGTAGCTGCGCTGGATCTGCCCGGTCTTCCAGAGCTGCGACTGGCGCGGATCGCGGCCGTGCTCATGGCCGAACGTGCACGGCTGGCCGGTGGCGGGATCGGTCGTGGTGGGCGGATGCCAGGTCGGATAGCGGCGGCCGTCGGGGGCGACGACGAAGAAGCTGTCGTGGAACGCCTGCGAGCAGGTGTCGTGGACCGGGTGCGGATGCCAGCGCCCCATCGCGTGGCTGTCGGCCGCCAGGTCCAGCCACTCGAAGCCGGACCGGTGGACGCGGTCGGCCGGGCCGCCGGCGGCGGAGCCGTCGCACAGGGCGGGGTCGGGCAGCGGGACGGGCGCCCCGGCGCCGGCCAGGGCGGCGCCGAGCAGCCCGGCGCTGAAGGTGCAGGCGGGCAGGGCGAGAGCGAGCAGGCGGCTGGCCATGGTGCACTCCGTTCCCGGCAGGCCGGGCCAGTGTAGGCCAGCCCGCGCGGTCGCGCCGGATGACGCCCCCGGCCCGGCCCCGGGGCAAGGGTGGGCCACCCCCGCGTCCGCCAGGCGAAGCGGCGGCGCGCGGGGGGTGCCGGCCCGGAGGGGGCTGTGGACAAGTCTTTGGATGCTTTTCGCGCACGCCCACCATTTCAATCACTTAGGGCGCCTAGCTCATGTTGCCTCTCGGCAAGCTAAGTGTTTGCCGCCGCTTGCATTTTTCCTTGACAGGCCCTTGACCCGGGCGTAACGTGCGCCGGGTGGAGAAACGTGGGTTTCTGTGGGGATAAGTGGCGGGAATGATCCAGGGCGAGACCACCATCACAATCGACGACAAGGGTCGGATGGCCGTTCCCACGGCCTACCGGGACACCCTGGCCGGTCTGTGCGGCGGCCGCCTGGTGTTCGCCTACAACCCCTTCGATGCCTTCTGCCTGTGGCTGTTCCCCGCGCCCGAGTGGGAGCGCGTGCGCGACCTGGTCGCGCCGCTGTCCAGCTTCAACCCCGCGCACCGGGAGCTCAAGCGCAAGCTGGTCGGTTCGGCCTGCCCGGTCGAGCCCGACGGCCAGCACCGGGTCCTGGTGCCGCCCAGCATGCGGCTCGCCGCCGGCATCGAGAAGCGCGCGGTACTGCTGGGTCTGGGCGACAAGTTCGAGCTGTGGAGCGAGGAGGCGCACCTCAAGCGCATCGCCACGACCATCTCTGCCGAGGACATCACCGCCGAAATGCAGTCGCTCCGATTCTGACCCAGGAAGCCAAGCCGACCATGTGTGCCGTCCCGGCCGCGCTGCGCGATCCAAGCCACCTGCCCGTGCTGCTCGACGAGGCGGTGGCGGCGCTCGCCATCCGTCCCGACGGCCGCTACCTGGACGGCACCTTCGGCCGCGGCGGCCACGCCGCGCGCATCCTGGCCGGACTCGGCGAGCGCGGCGGCCTGCTGCTGATGGACCGCGATCCCGAGGCGATCGCCGTGGCCCGGGCGCGCTTCGGCGACGATCCGCGGGTGGCGATCCGGCAGGCGCCGTTCTCCACCCTGGCCGACTGGGACCTGGCGCGCAGCGGCCTCGACGGCGCGCTGCTCGACCTCGGCGTGTCCTCGCCGCAACTGGACCAGGCCGCGCGCGGCTTCAGCTTCGCGGCCGACGGACCGCTCGACATGCGCATGGATCCCGGCGCCGGCGAGCCGGCCAGCGCCTTCCTGGCCCGCGCCGACGAGGCGACGATCGCCGAGGTGCTCTGGCGGCTGGGCGAGGAGAAGCGCTCGCGCGCCATCGCCCGCGCCGTGGTCGCGGCGCGCGCGCAGGCGCCGCTGCTGCGCACCGGCCAGCTCGCCGACCTGGTCGCCGCCGTGCCGGGCACCCGGGACGGCCACAAGCACCCGGCGACGCGCACCTTCCAGGCGCTGCGCATGCACGTCAACGACGAGCTCGGCGAGGCCGCGCGCGGGCTCGCCGCGGCGCTGGACTGCCTGCGGCCGGGCGGCCGCCTTGCGGTGATCAGCTTCCACTCGCTGGAGGACCGCCTGGTCAAGCGTTTCATCGCCGACCACGCCGGTCGCAGCGAGGGCAGCCGCAGGCTGCCGGCCGCGCCGGCGCCGCCGGCACGGCTGCGTCCCCTGGCCCGGGTGATGCCCGGCGCCGCCGAGCTGGCCGCCAATCCGCGCGCCCGCAGCGCCGTGCTGCGGGTCGCCGAGGTGCCGGCATGAGCGCGCGCCTGCTGCTCTCGGGCCTGCTGCTGGTCGCCGCCATCGCCAGCGCGATCGCGGTCGTGCATGTCCGCCACGAGGGCCGCCAGCGCTACGTCGAGCTGCGCGCCCTGAACGCCGAGCGCGACGCCCTCGACATCGAGTACGGGCGGCTGCAGCTCGAACAGGCGACCTGGGCCGAGATGAGCCGGGTCGAGCGGGTGGCGCGCGAGGAGCTGGGCCTGGTCCGGCCCGAGCCCGCGCAGATCGTCGTGGTGCGCCGATGAGGCGGCGGCCGCGCAACAGCCTGCGCCTGCGCCTGGGGGTGGTCGCCGGCCTGTTCGCCCTGGCGACCTTCGCCCTGGTCGTGCGCGCGGTCGACCTGCAGGTGGTGCGCAAGGACTTCTACCAGCGCCAGGGCGACGCCCGCTTCCTGCGCGAGATCGCCATCCCGACCTCGCGCGGCCAGATCCTCGACCGCAACGGCGAGCCGCTGGCCGTGTCGACGCCGGTGGAGTCGCTGTGGGCGAATCCGCCGGTGCTGATGGAGCACGCCGAACGCATCCCGGAACTGGCCCAGGCCCTGGGCCTGGACGCGGCGGCGCTGCGCGAGCGCCTGGCCGACCGCGCCGCCAACCGCCGCGAGTTCGACTACCTGCGCCGCCACCTCAACCCCGAGCAGGCGGCGCGCGTGCTCGCCCTCGACATCCCCGGCGTCAACAGCCTCCGCGAGTTCCGGCGCTACTACCCGGCCGGCGAGGTGATGGCGCACGTGCTGGGCTACACCAACATCGACGACCAGGGCCAGGAAGGCCTGGAGCTGGCCTTCGACCACTGGCTGGCCGGCAAGCCCGGCAGCCAGCGGGTGATCCGCGACCGCCGCGGCCGGGTGGTGGAGAACGTCGAGCTGGTCAGGCCGCCCGAGCCGGGCCGCGACCTGCACCTGAGCATCGACCGCCGCATCCAGTACCTGGCCTACCGCGAGCTGACCGCGACCCTGCTCGAGCACAACGCCAGTTCCGGCTCGATGGTGATCCTGGACGTGCCGACCGGCGAGATCCTCGCCATGGTCAACCAGCCCTCCTACAACAACAACGCCCGCGGCGCCGCCGAGCCGTCGCAGCGGCGCAACCGCGCGGTCACCGACCTGTTCGAGCCCGGCTCGGTGATCAAGGCGTTCACCGTCGCCGCGGCGCTGGAGAGCGGCCGGTTCACGCCGGAGAGCGTCATCGACACCCACGGCGGCAACCTGCGGGTCGCCAACCACACCGTGCGCGACATCCGCAACTTCGGGCCGAGCGACCTGACCCGGATGCTGACCAAGTCGAGCAACGTCGCCGCCGCGAAGATCGCGCTCGAGCTCGAGAACCAGCAGCTGTGGAGCGTCTTCGAGCGCATCGGCATCGGCCAGGTCACCGGCTCGGGCTTCCCCGGCGAGGCCAGCGGCGTGCTGCCGCCGCCGCAGCGCTGGGGCACCCTGCACAAGGTCACCATGTCCTACGGCTACGCGATCTCGACCACCGCCCTGCAGGTGGCGCAGGGGTACGCCGCGCTCGCCAACGGCGGCGTCCTGCAGCCGCCGACCTTCGTCCGCGGCACCCGCCGCGACGCCCGCCGGGTGTTCGACCCGGCGATGGCCGCACGGATCGTCGCCATGCTGCAGACGGTGACCGAGCCGGAAGGCTCGGGCACCCGCGCGGCGGTGCCCAACTACACGGTGGCCGGCAAGACCGGCACCTCGCGCCGGGCCACCGCCGGCGGCTACGAAAGCCGCTACGTCAGCGTGTTCGCCGGCATGGTTCCGGCCAGCGCGCCGCGCCTGGTCGGCGTCGTGGTGGTCAACGATCCGCGCGGCGGCAGCTACTACGGCGGACTGGTCGCGGCGCCGGTGTTCGGCCGGGTGATGGCCGGCGCCCTGCGCCTGCTCGACATCGCCCCCGACCGCGTGCTGGCGGCGTTCGACGTCGGGCCGCCGGTGCACGGCGATGCCGCCGAGGCGATCCAGGACATCCCCGGCGAGCTCGCCGGCCTGGTGGAGCCGACGCCATGAGCCACGCGCTGCCGTCCCTGGCGGAACTGCTGGCCGGACTGATCGAGCCGCCGCCGGCGCTGGCCGGCCTGGTGCCCGCCGGGCTGCGCCTGGACAGCCGCCAGGTCGAACCCGGCGACGCCTTCCTCGCGGTCGCCGGCGCCAGCGGCCATGGCCTGGCCCATGCCGGCCAGGCGCGCGCGCGCGGCGCCAGCTGCGTGCTCTACGAACCGCCGGCGCCGGCCGACCTCGAGGACGCGCTGGCCGGGGCGCCGGCGCTGCCGGTGCCGGCCCTGCGCAGCCACCTCGGCCTGCTCGCCGAGCGCGCCTATGGCGCGCCCTCGGGCGAGCTCACCGTGGTCGGCGTCACCGGCACCAACGGCAAGACCTCCAGCGTGCACATGATCGCCCAGGCCCTGGCCGGCGCCGGCGTCGAGGTCGCGACCATCGGCACCCTCGGTGCCGGTCGCCCGGGGCGCCTGCTCGAGGGCGAGCGCACCACGCCCGACGTCCTGGCCGTGCACGCCCTGCTGCGCCGGTTCCTGGACGAGGGCGTCAGCCACGTCGCCATGGAAGTCTCCAGCCACGCGCTCGAGCAGGGCCGGGTCGACCGGGTGCGCTTCGCGGTGGCGGTGTTCACCAACCTCAGCCGCGACCACCTGGACTACCACGGCAGCATGGCGGCCTACGGCGCCGCCAAGGCGCGCCTGTTCGACTGGCCCGGGCTGTCGGCGGCGGTGATCAACATCGACGACGCCTTCGGCCGCGAGCTGGCCGGCCGGCTGCCGTCCGGCGTGCGCCTGCTGCGCTGCGGCCGCGGCGACCGCGCCGGCGGGCCGCTGCCGGAGTGCCGGGCCTCCGCGGTGCGCGCCGGCATGGCCGGCCTGGCGTTCCGCCTGCACCTTCCCGACGGCGAGGCCGATGTCCAGGCCGCCCTGCTCGGCCGCTTCAACGTCGCCAACCTGCTCGGCGTCGCCGGCACCCTGCATGCGTTCGGCTGGCCGGTCGCGCAGGTGGCCGCCGCGCTGTCCGGCCTGTCCAGCGTGCCCGGCCGCATGAACCACTACGGCGGCGGCGACCGGCCGCTGGTGGTGGTCGACTACGCGCACAGCCCGGACGCCCTCGAACAGGCGCTGCGTTCGCTGCGCGGCCATGTCGAGGGGCGCCTGCACTGCGTGTTCGGCTGCGGCGGAGAGCGCGACGCCGGCAAGCGGCCGCAGATGGCCGCGGTGGCCCAGGCCCTGGCCGACGCGGTGATCGTCACCGACGACAACCCGCGCCGGGAATCGGGCGACGCCATCGTCGCCCAGATCGTCGCCGGCTTCGCCCGCCCCGACGAGGTCCGGATCGAGCGCGACCGCGGCCGCGCGATCGCCGCCGCGGTCGCCGCCGCCCGTGCCGGCGACATCGTCCTGGTCGCCGGCAAGGGCCACGAGCCCTGGCAGGAGGTCAACGGCGAGCGCCGGCCGTTCGACGATGCCGCGCACGCCCGCGCCGCCCTGGAGGCCTGGTCATGCTGAGCGCGCGCCTGTCCGAGCTGGCGCTGTGGCTGGGCGGCCGGCTGGCCGGGGCCGACGCCCCGGTGCGCGGCGTCGGCCACGACACCCGCACGCTGGCGCCCGGGATGCTCTACGTCGCCCTGCGCGGCGCCCGCGTCGACGGCCACCTGCTGCTGGCCGACGCGGCCCGGGCCGGTGCCGCCGGCGCCCTGGTCGCCACCGCCGACCCCGCCTCGCCGTTGCCGCAGCTGGTGGTCGCCGACCCGCTGCTGGCCCTGGGCGAACTGGCCCGCCGGCACCGCGAGCGGATGCCGGCCCGCGTGGTCGGCATCACCGGCAGCAACGGCAAGACCACGGTGAAGACGCTCACCGCCTCGATCCTCGCCCAGGTCGGGCGCTGCCACGCCAACCCGGGCAACCGCAACAACGAGGTCGGGCTGCCGCTGGCGGTGCTCGAGCTGGCGCCCGAGCACGATTTCGCGGTGTTCGAGATGGGCGCCGGCAAGCCCGGCGACATCGCCTACCTGGCGGCGATCGCCCAGCCGCAGGTCGGCCTGGTCAACAACATCGGCCCGGCGCACCTGGAGCGCATGGGCTCGCTCGACGGCATCGCCGCCACCAAGGGCGCGCTGTACGCGGCGCTGCCCGCCGACGGCGTCGCCGTGATCAATGCCGACGATGCCTATGCCGCCGCCTTCGCGCGCCAGGTCGCCGCGCGCCGCACGCTGCGCTTCGGCCTGGAACACGACGCCGAGGTCGGCGCCGGTGCGGTCGAGCTCGGGGAGCGCTGCCGGTTCCGGCTGCGCTGCCCGGCCGGCGAGGGCGAGGTCGAACTGCCGCTGCCGGGCCGCCACAACCTGATGAACGCGCTCGCCGCGGCCGCCATCGCCTGCGCCCTGGAGGTGCCGTTCGCGGCGATCCGCGACGGCCTGGCGGCCGCCACCGGCGTCGAGGGGCGCCTGCGCCTGCTGCGGCAGCCCGGCGGCCACGCGCTGGTCGACGACACCTACAACGCCAACCCGGCCTCGGTCGCCGCCGCCATCGACACCCTCGCCGGCCTGCCCGGCGAGCCCTGGCTGGTGCTCGGCGACATGGGCGAGCTGGGCGCCGACGCCGCGGTCCTGCATGAGGGCATCGGCCGGCGCGCGCGCGCCGCCGGCATCGCCCGCCTGGACACGATCGGCGCGCTCAGCCGCGAGGCCAGCGCCGCGTTCGGCGCCGGCGGCACGCACCACGAGACCCTGGAGGCGCTGGTCGCCGCGCTGCAGGCCGCCCTGCATCCGGGCGTGGTCTGCCTGGTCAAGGGGTCCCGCTCGGCGGGCATGGAACGGGTCGTCGCGGCCCTGCGGAGGGACATCGATGCTGCTTGAACTCGCGCGTCTGCTGCAGGACCAGTTCGGTGCCCTCAACGTGTTCGGCTACCTGACCTTCCGGGCGATCATGAGCGCCCTGACCGCGCTCGGGCTGTCGCTGTGGCTGGGGCCGCGGGTGATCCGCGCCCTGCAGTCGCGCCAGGGCGGCGGCCAGCCGATCCGCAGCGACGGCCCGCAGACCCACCTGGCCAAGGCCGGCACGCCGACCATGGGCGGCGCGCTGATCCTGCTGGCCCTGGTCGCCTCGACCCTGCTCTGGTCGAACCTGGCCAACCGCTACGTGTGGATCGTGCTGGCGGTGACCGTGGCGTTCGGCTTCATCGGCTGGCTGGACGACTACCGCAAGCTGGTGCTGAAGAACAGCAAGGGCCTGCCGGCGCGCTGGAAGTACCTGCTGCAGACCGTGTTCGGCCTGGCCGCGGCGCTGGCCCTGTACCTGAGCGCCGACGTGCCGGCCAACACCCAGCTCTACGTGCCGCTGTTCAAGACCGTGGCGCTGCCGCTGGGCGTCCTGTTCGTGGTCATCGCCTATTTCATGATCGTCGGCTTCTCCAACGCGGTGAACCTCACCGACGGCCTGGACGGCCTGGCGATCATGCCCTCGGTGCTGGTCGCCTGCGCGCTCGGCGTTTTCGCCTACGCGGCCGGCCATGCGGTGTTCTCCAGCTACCTGCAGATCCCGCACATCCCCGGCGCCGGCGAGCTGACGGTGTTCCTGGCGGCGCTGGCCGGCGCCGGGCTCGGCTTCCTGTGGTTCAACACCTACCCGGCGATGGTGTTCATGGGCGACATCGGCGCCCTGGCGGTCGGCGCCGCGCTGGCGACCATCGCGGTGATCGTCCGCCAGGAGATCGTCTTCATCGTGATGGGCGGCCTGTTCGTGCTGGAGACGGTGTCGGTGATGCTGCAGGTCGCCAGCTACAAGCTGACCGGCCGGCGCATCTTCCGGATGGCGCCGATCCACCACCACTTCGAGCTCAAGGGCTGGCCCGAACCGCGGGTGATCGTCCGCTTCTGGATCATCTCGGTGATGCTGGTGCTGGTCGGCCTGGCGACGCTGAAGGTGCGCTGATGGCCCACGCCCGCCGCCACCACGAACTCGAGGGCCGGCTGGACTGGCAGCTGCTGCTGCCGGCCCTGCTGCTGGTCGCGCTCGGCGTGGTCATGGTCGCTTCCAGCTCGGTGGCGGTGGCCGAGGCGCAGACCGGCAACCCCTGGTACTACCTGAGCCGCCACCTGGTGTTCCTGGCGCTCGGGCTGCCCGCCCTGCTGGTGCTGTCGCGGCTGCCGCTGGAACGTCTGGAGCGGGTCGGCCAGGGCTGGCTGTGGCTGAGCCTGGCGCTGCTGCTGCTGGTCCTGGTGCCGGGCCTGGGCCATACCGTCAACGGCGCGACCCGCTGGATCAAGCTGGGCATCACCAATTTCCAGGCGGTCGAGGCGGTCAAGCTGTTCCTGATCCTGTACCTGGCCGGCTACCTGGTCCGGCAGTCGCACAGCGTCAGCCTGACCGTGCTCGGCGCGATCCGGCCGATCCTCGCGGTCGGCTGCCTGCTGGCCCTGCTGATGGTGCAGCCGGACTTCGGCAGCGCCGTGCTGATCGTGGTGGTGACCGTCGGCATGGTCTGGCTGGGCGGCGCGCGCTTCTCCAGCCTGGCGCTGCTCGCCGCCGGCCTGCTGCCGGCCCTGCTCTGGGCGGCGTTCTCCGAGTCGTACCGGCTCAAGCGCCTGTACAGCTTCCTGGACCCCTGGCAGGACCCGTTCGCCGACGGCTTCCAGCTGACCCAGGCGCTGATCGCGATCGGGCGCGGCGAGTGGTTCGGGGTCGGCCTCGGCGGCAGCGTGCAGAAACTGTTCTACCTGCCCGAGGCGCACACCGACTTCATCCTGGCGGTGCTGGCCGAGGAACTCGGCCTGGTCGGGGTGCTGGCGGTCCTGTTCCTGTTCGCCTGGCTGACCTGGCGCCTGCTGGTGGTCGGTTTCCGCTGCCAGCAGCACGGCCTGCGCTTCGCAGGCCACTGCGCGTTCGGCGTCGCCCTCTGGCTGGGTGCCCAGGCCCTGGTCTCGGTGGGCGTCAACATGGGCGTGCTGCCGACCAAGGGCCTGACCCTGCCGCTGATCTCCTCGGGCGGCTCCAGCCTGCTGATGACCTGCGCCGCGCTCGGCCTGGCGTTGCGCTGCGCGCGCGAACTGGACCAGGCCGAACGCCGCGGCGCCAGCGCCGCGGCGGCCCTGGCCGAGGAGGCCGCCGACGGCGATCCGGTCGACGCCGGGCCGCAGGCGGCGCCGCGGCCAGGCACGCGGCCCGCGACCGCCGGCGTCCCGTCCGGCCTGCCGGGCCGGCGCCGGCTGGAGCCGTCGCTGGGGCTGCCGGCATGAGCCGGCCGGTCCTGATCATGGCCGGCGGCACCGGTGGCCACATCTTCCCCGGTCTGGCGGTGGCCCGGGCGCTGCGCCAGCGCGGCGTGCCGGTGGCCTGGCTGGGCGCCACCGGCGCCATGGAGACGCGCCTGGTGCCGGAAGCGGGCATCGAACTGCACACCCTGGACATCGGCGGGCTGCGCGGCAAGTCGAGGCGGGCCCTGCTGCTGGCCCCGCTGCGGCTGCTGCGGGCGCTCGCCGGGGCCCTGCGCCTGTTCGGACGGCTGCGGCCGCGGGCGGCGATCAGCTTCGGCGGCTATGCCGCCGGCCCCGGCGGCCTGGCGGCGCGCCTGCGCGGCGTGCCGTTGCTGGTGCACGAGCAGAACGCCGTGCCCGGCTGGACCAACCGCCGGCTGGCCCGCTGGTCGGTGCGCGTGCTGACCGGGTTCCCGGACACCCTGCAGGGCGGCCAGTGGGTCGGCAACCCGGTGCGGCCGGAGATCGCGTCCCTGCCGCCCCCCCAGGCCCGCCTGGCCGGCCGCACCGGTCCCTTGCGCCTGCTGGTGCTGGGGGGCTCGCTGGGGGCCGGCGCGCTCAATGCGGCGGTGCCCTCGGCGCTGGCGCGGATGGCGCCCGCGGCCCGCCCGCAGGTGCGCCACCAGTGCGGCCGCGACCACCAGGACGCCACCCGCGCCGCCTACGCCGCGGCCGGCGTCGAGGCGACCGTGGAGCCGTTCATCGCCGACATGGCCGGCGCCTACGGCTGGGCCGACCTGGTGCTGTGCCGGGCCGGCGCGCTGACCCTGGCCGAGTTGTGCGCGGCCGGCGTCGGCGCCGTGCTGGTGCCCTATCCGCACGCGGTCGACGACCACCAGACCCGCAATGCCGGCGCCCTGGTCGGGGCCGGTGCCGCCGAACTGCTGGCGCAGTCGCGCCTGGATGCGCCGCTGCTGGCCGGCCGCCTGGCGGCCCTGGCCGGCGACCGGGTCCGGTTGCTGGCGATGGCGGTCGCGGCCCGCGGCCTGGCCCGTCCGGATGCCGCCGAGGCGGTCGCCGACGCCTGCCTGGAGGCCGCCCGATGACCGTGCAGCGTTTCGCCGACCGCGGCGGCACCATCCGCGCCTTCAGCCACGTCCACTTCGTCGGCATCGGCGGCGTCGGCATGAGCGGCATCGCCGAGGTCCTGCACACCCTGGGCTACACGGTCAGCGGCTCCGACCTGCACGGCGGCGGCGCCTGCGCGCGCCTGGCCGGGCTGGGCATCACCGTGCACACCGGCCACCGCGCCGAGCACGTCCACGGCGCCGACGTGGTCGTGGTGTCGAGCGCGATCGCCGCCGACAACCCGGAGCTGGCCTGGGCGCGCGCGCAGCGCATCCCGGTGGTGCCGCGCGCCGAGATGCTCGGCGAGCTGATGCGTTTCCGGCGCGGCATCGCGGTGGCCGGCACCCACGGCAAGACCACCACCACCTCCCTGGTCGCCAGCGTGCTCGCCGAGGGCGGCCTCGACCCCACCTTCGTGATCGGCGGCCAGCTGCTCAGCGCCGGCGCCAACGCCCGCCTGGGCAGCGGCAGCTTCCTGGTCGCCGAGGCCGACGAGAGCGACGGCTCCTTCCTGCTGCTGACCCCGATGATCGCGGTGGTCACCAACATCGACGCCGACCACCTGGAGCACTACGGCGGCGACTTCGAGCACCTGCGCCAGGCGTTCTCCGACTTCCTGCACCGGCTGCCGTTCTACGGCCTGGCGGTGCTCTGCGTGGACGATCCCGAGGTCGCCCGGCTGGCCGAGCAGGCGCCCCGGACCGTGATGTCCTACGGCCTGTCGGAGGCCGCCGACGTGCGCGCCAGCGGCATCGTCCAGCGCGGCATGCAGATGCACTTCGACCTGCAGCTGCCGCAGGCGCCGCCGCTGCCCGTGCAACTGAACCTGCCCGGCCGCCACAACGTGCTGAACGCATTGGCGGCGGCGGCGGTCGGCTGGCAGCTCGGCGTCGACGCCGCCCACATCGCCGCCGCGCTGTCGCGCTTCGCCGGCATCGGCCGCCGCTTCAACCTGCACGGCGAGGCCGAAATCGGCGGCCGCCGGGTGCTGCTGGTCGACGACTACGGCCACCACCCCAGCGAGCTGGCGGCGGTGTTCGACGCCGCCCGCGGCGGCTGGCCGGAGCGCCGCCTGGTGGTCGTCTTCCAGCCGCACCGCTACAGCCGCACCCGCGACCTGCTCGACGACTTCGCCCGGGTGCTGGCCGACGTCGACGCCCTGGTGCTGACCGAGGTCTACGCCGCCGGCGAGGCGCCGATCCCCGGCGCCGATGCGCGCGCCCTGGCGCGCGCAATCCGCGCCCGCGGCAAGGTCGACCCGGTGCTGGTCGACTCGCCGCGCGACCTGCCGGCGGCGCTGCCGCCGCTGCTGCACGACGGCGACCTGGTCCTGCTGATGGGCGCCGGCGACATCGGCCAGGCGTCCGCCCGACTGCTTGCCGCCAAGGACGCGCCATGAACCGCATCACCGACCCGCGCGCCTTCGGACGCGTCGCCGTGCTGCTCGGCGGCACCAGCAGCGAGCGCGAGGTGTCGCTGGATTCCGGCGCCAACGTGCTGGCCTCCCTGCAGCGCAGCGGCATCGACGCCTTCGCCGTCGACGGCATCCCGGCCCTGGTCGAGGCGATCGCCGCCGGCCGCGTCGACCGCGTCTTCAACATCCTGCACGGCACCCGCGGCGGCGGCGAGGACGGCATCGTGCAGGGCCTGCTCGAGGCGCTGGGCGTGCCCTGCACCGGCGCCGGGGTGCTGGGTTCGGCGCTGAGCATGGACAAGGTGCGCAGCAAGCAGGTCTGGCAGGCGCTCGGCCTGCCGACGCCGGCCTACCGTGCGGTCCGGCCCGGCGACGACGTGCTGGCGGCGGTGCGGGCCCTGGGCCTGCCGGTGATCGTCAAGCCCGCCCACGAGGGCTCCAGCGTCGGCGTCACCCGCGTCCATGCCGAGGCCGACCTGGAGCAGGCGGTGGCGCTGGCCGCCCGCCACGACGGCGAGCTGCTGGTCGAGCGCCTGATCGAGGGCGACGAGCTGACCGTCGCCATCCTCGACGAGGTCGCCCTGCCCAGCATCCGCATCGTCCCGGCCGGCGCCTTCTACGACTACCACGCCAAGTACGTCGCCGAGGACACCACCTACGTGTGCCCCGGCCTGGACGGCGCGGCCGAGCAGGAGCTGCGGGCGCTGGCCCTGGCCGCGTTCCGCGCGCTGGCGGTGACCGGCTGGGGCCGGGTCGACGTCATGCGCGACCGTGCCGGCGGCAACTGGCTGCTCGAGGTGAACACCGCGCCCGGCATGACCAGCCACTCCCTGGTGCCCAAGGCGGCCGGGGTCGCCGGCATGGACTTCGACACCCTGTGCTGGCGGGTGCTGGAAACCAGCCTGCCCGGAGGCGCCCGGTGAACGCCGGCGCCTGGATCCGGCTGCTGGCCTGGTGCGTCGCCCTGGGCCTGCTGGCCCTGCCCGTGGTCGGCCTGCTGAACGGCTCGTTCGCCTCCGACCGCTGGCCGCTGCGCCAGCTCGAGCTGGTCGCGGAGCAGGGCCAGGTCGCGCCCGAACAGGTGCGCGAGGTGGTCGCCCGGCATGCCGGGCGTGGTTTCTTCGCGCTGTCCCTGGTCGAGTTGCGCAGGGAGCTGGCGGCGCTGCCCTGGGTGGAGTCGGTCGAGGTGCGCAAGCGCTGGCCGGACACCGTGGTGGTGCGCCTGCTCGAGCACCAGCCCTACGCGGTGTGGAACGACCAGGCCCTGGTGTCGCGGGCCGGCGCGCTGTTCGTGGTGCCCGGCATCGAGGCCATCGACGACCTGCCGCGCCTGCACGGACCGGCCGCGCGCGCCGCCGAGGTCGTCAACTTCAACGCCCGCGCCGAGGCGGTCCTGACCGGCGCCGGCCTGGCCCTGGCGGGCACGCGCCTGAGCGAACGCGGCAGCTGGAGCATCGCGCTCGCCGGCGGCACCGAGCTGCTGCTCGGCCGCGACCAGGCCGAGCAGCGCCTGGTGCGCTTCGCCGCCACCGCGCCGGGCCTGCTGCGCGCGCGGCCCGATGCGCCGCTGCTGCGCGCCGACCTGCGCTATCCGAACGGCTACGCCCTGGCCTGGGGCGAGCCGCGGCCGCCGTCCGCGGACGGCGCTGCCACGAACCCGGCACCCGCCACCGCGGGCGCCAGCGAACAGGGCGACAACGCATGAACATGAAGGGCAAGTCCGACAAGGCGCTGCTGGTCGGCCTCGACATCGGCACCTCCAAGGTCGTCGCCATCGTCGCCGAGCACCAGCCCGGCGAGGCGATCGAGGTGATCGGGGTCGGCTCGCACCCGTCCAAGGGGCTCAAGCGCGGCGTGGTGGTCGACATCGAGTCGACCGTGCAGTCGATCCAGCGCGCCATCGAGGAGGCCGAGCTGATGGCCGGCTGCGAGATCCGCTCGGTGTTCGCCTCGATCTCCGGCAGCCACGTGCAGAGCCGCAATTCCCCCGGCGTGGTGGCGATCCGCGACAAGGAGGTCACCCCCGGCGACGTCGAGCGGGTCATGGACGCCGCGCGCGCGGTGGCGGTGCCCGCCGACCAGAGCGTGCTGCACGTGCTGCCCCAGGAGTTCGCGATCGACGAGCAGGAGGGCATCCGCGACCCGGTCGGGATGTCCGGCGTGCGCCTGGAGACCCGCGCCCACCTGATCACCTGCGCGCTGTCGGCGCGCCAGAACCTCAGCAAGTGCGTGAACCGCTGCGGCCTGGCGATCGACGAGCTGATCCTGGCGCCGCTGGCCAGCGCCGATGCGGTGCTGACGCCGGACGAGAAGGAGCTGGGCGTGTGCCTGGTCGACATCGGCGCCGGCACCACCGACCTGGCCATCTACACCCAGGGCGCGATCCGCCACACCGCCTCGCTGCCGATCGCCGGCGACCTGGTCACCAACGACATCGCCCAGGCGTTCCGCACGCCCACCCAGTACGCCGAGGAGATCAAGGTCCGCTACGCCTGCGCGCTGACCCAGCTCGCCGGCGCCGAGGAGACCATCCAGGTGCCCAGCGTCGGCGACCGGCCGCCGCGCCGGCTCGCCCGGCAGATGCTCGCCCAGGTCGTGCAGAGCCGCTACGAGGAGATCTTCTCGATGGTGCAGGGCGAGATCCGGCGCAGCGGCTACGAGAGCCTGGTCGCCGCCGGCGTCGTGCTGACCGGCGGCGCCGCCTGCATGGAGGGCGTGGTCGAGCTGGCCGAGGAGCTGTTCCAGATGCCGGTTCGGGTCGGCCAGCCGACCGGCGTCGAGGGCCTGGGCGAGGTCGTCAACAACCCGGTGCACGCCACCGGCGTCGGGCTGCTGCGCTTCGGCGCGCGCCATTTCGGACGCGGCCGCGGGCGGATCGCCCTGGGCAGCGCGGATTCCCCGTGGAACCGGCTGGTCGGCTGGTTCCGAAAGCAGTTCTAGTGCCGGCGGCCAGCGCCGCCGGCAGGCGATAGAGGCGGCCGCGAGGCTGCCAGGGAACGGTGGCCGCGGCCGCCGCAACGGGCAGGACCAGCAACACACAAGCAGGAGAGTCGCAGTGAAGACGGAAACCGCAAACATGTTCGAGTTGATCGACAGCGACGGCGCCAACGCCGCGATCAAGGTGGTCGGCATCGGCGGCGGCGGCGGCAACGCCATCGCCCACATGGTCGAGGCCCATGTCGAGGGCGTCGAGTTCGTCGCCATGAACACCGACGCCCAGGCGCTCAAGCGCACCGGCGCGCAGGTGCAGCTCCAGCTCGGCCCGAACGTCACCAAGGGCCTGGGCGCCGGCGCCAACCCCGAGGTCGGCCGCCAGGCCGCGCTCGAGGACCGCGAACGGATCACCGAGGTGCTCAAGGGCGCCGACATGGTGTTCATCACCGGCGGCATGGGCGGCGGCACCGGCACCGGCGCGGCGCCGGTGGTGGCGCAGCTCGCCAAGGAGATGGGCATCCTGACCGTAGCCGTGGTCACCCGGCCGTTCCCCTTCGAGGGCCGCCGGCGCATGCAGGTCGCGCACAAGGGCCTGGAGGAGCTGACCCAGTTCGTCGACTCGCTGATCACGGTGCCCAACGAGAAGCTGCTCAGCGTGCTCGGCCGCGAGGTGTCGCTGGTCAACGCCTTCCGCGCCGCCAACGACGTGCTGATGGGCGCCGTGCAGGGCATCGCCGACCTGATCACCCGGCCCGGCGTCATCAACGTCGACTTCGCCGACGTGCGCACCGTGATGAGCGAGATGGGCATGGCGATGATGGGCACCGGCACCGCCCGCGGCGACGACCGCGCGCAGGCCGCCGCCGAGGCCGCCATCAACAACCCGCTGCTGGACGACGTCAACCTGTCCGGCGCCTGCGGCATCCTGGTCAACATCACCGCCGGGCCGTCGCTGACCCTGCGCGAGTTCGACGAGGTCGGCCGGATCGTCTCCGAGTTCGCGTCCGAGGACGCCACCGTGGTGGTCGGCACCGCCACCGACATGGAGATGCAGGACGAGGTCCGGGTCACCGTGGTCGCCACCGGCCTGAACCGGGTGGCGGCGCGGCAGCCGGTCAAGGACGGGCTGCGGGTGCGGCCGACGCTGATCCGCGGCGGTGCCGAGTCGGCGCCGGCGATCCAGCCCGGCTACCTGCTGCGCACCGGCACCGGCCCGGCGGTCATGGTCGGCGCCGAGGGCGGGGCCGACGCCGCGGCCGGCGTGCCGTCGCCGGGCGGCATCGACTACCTGGACATCCCGGCCTTCCTGCGCAAGCAGGCCGACTGATCCGGCCTGCGGTCGGCCCGGCCGCGGCCGGGCGACCGGCCGGCCAGCGCGCCACACCGGCGGCCCGCCCAGGCCGCCGCCGCCCGCCCCGTCCCGCCGTCTCCTGCCGGCGGGACGGGGCGCGGCACCCCGACCGCGCCTCCGCGCAGACCAGGTCCGCGTTCCGCCGCCACCCGGGCAGGCCTGCGGCCGGCTGTCCTGGCCGCCTGCAGCGCCCGCCCCGGGCGACCCGTTCGGACCAGGCGACCCTCGCGCGTTCCCGCAGTGAGCCGTTGGCGCCGCTTCCGCCGCCCTGTGGACCGATGCCCGGACGGTCTGTCAAGCCCAAACCGTGCAGATTGCCAGTCACATCTGTGAATCAAATCACGGATTTAACCAATGTTTGCAATCTTCGACCTGAAACCTGTTGCCGGGCGCCGGGGCCGGCGTATGCTGCGCCTGCATAGCCGTTCGTCGGACCGACGAGCGGCAGGCCAGAACACAGGGGTGTGATCCGATGGTTGCCGCAGTTCAGACGATGATGGGCCTGCGTGGCCTGGCCCGACGGCTCGCCGTCGACGGCGTGATGGAAGAGAAGGCGGCGCTGGCCGCCCAAGAGGAGGCGGCCAAGCACCGGGTGCCGCTGCACCGCTACCTGGCCAGCAAGAACCTCGCCGATCCGGTGGTGGTGGCGCACAGCGCGGCCACCGAGTTCGGCCTGCCGCTGATCGACGTCGGCGGCATCGACCTCAAGCACGCGCCGTTCGACGCGGTCGACGTCAAGCTGATCGAGAAGCACAAGGCGATGCCGCTGGCGCGCCGCGGCAACGTCCTGTTCGTGGCCATCGGCGATCCCACCGACGTCCGCGCCGTCGACGACTTCGCGTTCCAGACCAACCTGACCATCCAGCCGGTGCTGGCGGTCGAGTCCCAGCTCGAGCGGGCGATCGAGACCGCCTTCGACCAGCGCCAGGCCAGCCTGCCCGACCTCGACCCGGACGGCGACAGCGGCCTCGAGGGCGTCAGCGTCGGCACCGACCGCGACGAGTCCGACAGCGCCGCCGTCGCCACCGGCGACGAGGACGCGCCGATCGTCAAGTTCGTCAACAAGGTGCTGCTCGACGCGATCCGGCGCGGCGCCTCGGACATCCACTTCGAACCCTACGAGGGCAACTACCGGGTCCGCTACCGCCTCGACGGCGTGCTGCGGCCGGTGGCGGCGCCGCCGGCCAAGATGTCGCCGCGGATCAGCTCGCGCCTCAAGGTCATGTCCGGCCTGGACATCGCCGAGAAGCGCGTGCCGCAGGACGGCCGCATCAAGCTCAACATCTCCAAGACCAAGTCGATCGACTTCCGTGTCAGCACCTGCCCGACCCTGTTCGGCGAGAAGGTCGTGCTGCGCATCCTCGACCCGGCCGCCGCCCGCATGGGCATCGACAAGCTGGGCTACGAGGACTTCCAGAAAGAGCTGTTCATGGAGGCGATCAACAAGCCCTACGGCATGGTCCTGGTGACCGGCCCGACCGGATCGGGCAAGACGGTGTCCCTGTACACCGCGCTGAACATCCTCAACACCGACGGCCGCAACATCTCGACCGTCGAGGACCCGGTGGAAATCCGCGTGCCCGGCATCAACCAGGTCGCGGTCAACGAAAAGCGCGGCATGACCTTCTCGGTGGCGCTGCGCTCGTTCCTGCGCCAGGACCCCGACGTGATCATGGTCGGCGAGATCCGCGACATCGAGACCGCCGAGATCGCCATCAAGGCGGCGCAGACCGGTCACATGGTGCTGTCCACCCTGCACACCAACGACGCCCCGCAGACCCTGGCGCGCCTGGCGGTGATGGGCATCGCGCCCTACAACATCGTCTCCGCAGTGAACCTGGTGATCGCCCAGCGTCTCGCCCGGCGCCTGCACGACTGCCGCAAGCAGGTCCAGGTGCCCAAGGAGGCGCTGATGCGCGAGGGCTTCACCGAGCAGGAGCTGGCCTCCAACCCGCCGCTGTACGAGGCGGTCGGCTGCGACCAGTGCAACGAGGGCTACAAGGGCCGCACCGGCATCTACCAGGTGATGCCGATGTACGAGTCGATCCAGAAGATCATCCTCGAGGGCGGCAACACCCTGGCGATCGCCAAGGCCGCCCAGGAGGCCGGCATCCCGGATCTGCGCCAGTCCGCGCGCAAGAAGGCCATGGACGGCGTCACCTCGCTGACCGAGATCAACCGCGTCACGATCGAGTAGCCGGTCGGGAAAGCCGGGACCCGGGACCTGGGGTTCGGGATTCGGGATTCGGGATTGAGGATTCGGGACCCGGAGCGCGATCTGCTCCCCTCTCCCGCCCCGCGGGAGAGGGGCTGGGGGAGAGGGCCGGACTTGCCGGAAAACACCCTCGGGGCCTGTGGGAAAGCGAGCCGTCCGCCTCGTGCGCGCCGCAGACTGTGCGACCATGCCGCCCCCCACGACGAGGCCCCACCATGATCGAACTGGTCGGATTCGACGGCGACGACACCCTGTGGCGCAGCCAGGAGTACTTCGACGCCGCCCAGGTCGAGTTCGAGGCGATCATGGCCGCGTGGCTGGACCTGGACGACACCCGGCTGCACGAGCGCATGCTCGAGACCGAGCGCGCCAATCTCGCGCTGTTCGGCTACGGCGCCAAGGCGATGACCCTGTCGATGCTGGAGACCGCGATCGCCCTGACCGACGGCCGCATCGGCGCCGCCGACCTCGGGCGCATCATGGACCTGGGCAAGGCCGTGCTGCAGCATCCGGTGGAGCTGCTGCCCGGGGTCGCCGAGGCGGTCGCCGAGGTCGCGCGGCGCCATCCGGTGGTGCTGGTCACCAAGGGCGACCTGTTCCACCAGGAGCGCAAGGTCGCCCAGTCGGGGCTGTCCGGCCTGTTCCGGCGCATCGAGATCGTTTCGGAGAAGGATCCACGGGCCTATGCCCGCGTGCTCGCCGAGTTCGGGCTGGAGGCCGGACGCTTCGCCATGGTCGGCAACTCCCTGCGTTCGGATGTCGAGCCGGTGCTGGCCCTGGGCGGCTGGGCGGTGCACGTGCCCTACCACACCACCTGGGCGCACGAGCTGGCGCACGGCGTCGACGCCGGGCATCCGCGCCTGTGCGTCGCCGACGCCCCGGCGGGCATTCCCGACGCGCTGGCGACGCTGGCGGCGCGGGCTGCCGGCGGCTGAACCGGAACGCCTGCGACGCTGCCCGCGCAGGGCCGGTTCGGCTAAGGTGCGCCTGCCCCGGCCGCAGCGTCGGGGCCCCGTCCAGCCGCCCAACTCACGGAATCCCCATGGCCGCCCTGTCGATCCTTCGCGCCTCCCTGCTCCTCGTCGCCCTTGCCGTCGCCGCGCCGCTGCCGGCCCAGGACGACGAGCTGGTGGTGGTCGACCAGGCCGAGCTGGACCGCTACTGGCGGGCCGACGAGCGCACCGCCAGGACCGCGCTGCTCAGCGGCGAGGGCACCCCGCAGTACGGCTGTCTGGCAGTGCCCTTCGTGATCGAGATCGACGGCCAGGTGCAGCCCGGCCGCCGGCCGTTGCTGGTCCGGATCAGCCCGGCCCAGGGTGGACCGGGGCTCGCCGTGGACGGCCTGCATGCCCTGATGATGGGCAGCCTGCCGATGTACGAGTCGACCTGGGACAAGCTGCCCAGCAACGCCATCTACAGCAGCCGGGCAATGGTCTTCGCCGACCGCCGCCTGATCGAGCGGCTGGGCGCCGAGGCCTGGGACGAGGCCCATGGCAAGCTGCTGCGCGCCTGCCGCATCGACGACCTGGCCGGCTGGCTGGGTCGCCACGACGACCGCACCGTCGAACAGCCGCTGCCGACGGACATCGCGCAGTTGCGCTGAGTCGGGAGCCGGGACCCGGGACCCGGAGCGCGCTCTGCTCCCCTCTCCCTGTGGGAGAGGGGTCGGGGCAGAGGGTCGGGGCTGGCCATGATCTCCATCGTTGCCGGCCCAGCGGCGTGCGCTGGCTGGGGCGGCCCTCTCCCCCGCCCCTCCCCCGCAGGCGGGGGAGAAGTGCGGTGCCGTCGCACCGACCGTCGGCGCCTGGCAGATGGCGAGCCACGCTGGAGGCGGCAGCACCGATCGGTTTCCGCGAACGGCATCACCTGACGCCGAGCGCAACGCCGTCCGAGGCCCAGGCGTACGGTTCCCCGGTCCCCGGTCCCCGGTGCCGGTGCCGGTGCCGGACCCGAGTCCCGAGTTCCGATTTCCGAGTCCCGGGTCCCGGGTCCCGGGTCCCAGGTCCCGTCTCCGAATTCAGCTCCCGCTGCGCGGCGCGCGGCGGCGCTGGCCCGGCTGGCCGCCCGCCGGGCGGCGGTCGTTGCCTTCGGCGTGGCGGTGCGGCGAGGCGGCGGCGCGGTCGCCGCGGCCGCCGGTCGGACCGGCACCGGCGGCACCGCGGGCTGCGCCGGCGTGGCCATGGCCACTGGCGCGGCGCTTGCCCGGCTGGCCGTCGCGGCCTGCGCCACCGGCGTCGCCACCGCGGCCGCTGCGCTCGCCGGACTGGCCGTCACGGCCAGCGCCCGTACGGCCACCCGGCTGGCCGGCACGACCCGCCCCGGCACGCGTGGGCTGGCCGGTGCCCCGGCCGGCGCCGGGCCGGCCACGCTGGCCCTGGGCCTGGCCGCCACCGCCACCGCCACCGCCACCGGCGCGGCGCGCCGGCTGGCCGGGGCCGCGGCCATCCAGGCGCAGCGGCTGGTGCGGTTCGAAACCGGCGACCAGTTCCTGCTCGATGTCGCGGCCGATCACCCGCTGGATGTCGCGCAACTGCGAGGACTCCTCCGGGCAGACCAGGGAGATCGCCTGGCCCTCGGCGCCGGCGCGGCCGGTGCGGCCGATCCGGTGCACGTAGTCCTCGGCGACCATCGGCAGCTCGAAGTTGATCACCACCGGCAGCTGGTCGATGTCGATGCCGCGCGCGGCGATGTCGGTGGCGATCATGATCGTCGCCTTGCCGGCCTTGAAGTCGGACAGCGCGCGGGTGCGGGCGTTCTGGCTCTTGTTGCCGTGGATCACCGCGCAGCGCAGGCCGCTGGCGTCCAGGAACTTGGCGAGCTTGTCCGAGCCGTGCTTGGTGCGCGCGAACACCAGGGTCTGCCGGCGGCTGTCGCGGCTGAGCAGCTCCAGCAGCAGCTCGCGCTTGCGCGCGGCGTCGACCGGGTGCACGCGGTGGCTGACCGTGGCCGCGACGCTGTTGCGCGCCGCCACCTGGACCTCGACCGGGCTGCGCATGAACTCGCGGGCCAGCGCCTTGATCGGCTCCGGGAAGGTCGCCGAGAACAGCAGGGTCTGGCGGTTCTGGCGCGGCAGGGCGGCCAGCACCCGCTGCATCGCCGGCAAGAAGCCCATGTCGAGCATGCGGTCGGCCTCGTCCAGCACCAGGATCGAGATCCCGGACAGGTCGACGCTGCGCCGGCCCATGTGGTCGATCAGGCGGCCAGGGCAGGCCACCACGATGTCGACGCCGCGGCGCAGGGCGTCGACCTGCGGCTGCATGCCGACGCCGCCGAAGATCACGGCGGTCTTCAGGCGCAGGTGGTTGCCGTAGGCGCGCAGGCTCTCGTTGACCTGCAGGGCCAGCTCGCGGGTCGGGGTCAGCACCAGGGCGCGCGGCCGGGTCTGGCCGGGCTGCCGGGGCAGGGCGGACAGGCGCTGCAGCAGCGGCAGCGCGAACGCGGCGGTCTTGCCGGTGCCGGTCTGCGCGGCGGCCAGCAGGTCCTGGCCGGCCAGCGCCGGCGGGATCGCCTGGGCCTGGACCGGGGTCGGGTCGGTGTAGCCCTGGTCGGCCAGGGCACGGGTGAGTTCGGGCAGCAGCCCGAGGTCGTCGAAACGCATGGTTCAAGTCCTTGTCGATGAGCGCCGCGCCAGGTTGGCGGGCGAGGGGACCGGGGCGTTCCTTCGACGCCGCACCACGGTACCCCGTTGGGTCGTACACGCCGCGGACGAAGCGTCCGGGGCGGGCAGGCGACGGCAACCGATCGGCAGGACGGCGGGCCGGGGCACCTGCGGGGCAGGGGCCGGGCGGTCGCGGGCCAGGAGGAAAGTCGGAAAACGGCGCAACAGGCGGGGCGCAGCATAGGGGCAGCGCCGACCCGGCGCCAGCCCGGCGCGCGCGGGCGGTTCAGCTTGGCGGCCACCGGTCCGGCCGGAACCCGAGGCGACCCTGGCCCGCGCCCCGACCCGCCGCGCGCCCGCGGCGGCCGGCCCAGCGGCGCCCCGGCGGAAGCCTCAGGCAGTGCCGGGGCCGGCGCCAGTGCGACGCCAGCACCAGCCGTGTCGCGGCCAGGCCCAGGAACGGCAGACCCAGGTGCAGCAGGGCCGCGGCGGGGGAGCCCAGTGGAACGATGGGGAAGCGGAAGCCGGGATCGGCCTGCGCCGCCTGCGCGGTCAGCAGGGTCAGGATGAGCCACCAGTGGAACAGCAGGTAGCCGGCCAGGGCGGCGGCCTGGACCGGCCAGGCGGTGCCGAGCAGGCGCCAGGTGACGACGCTGGCCAGCGGCACGGCCACCACCGCCAGTGCCACGGCCTCGGACAGCGTTCGCCCGGGCAGCCCCTGGAGCAGGAAGGCCAGCGCCAGCGTCGCGCCCAGCATCAGCCAGAAGAAGGCCGCGGCGCCTCCCAGCGCCCTCCGGATCGACGTGGCGGTCATGTGCGTCTCCGTTCTGCGCTGTGCTGCCGGGGCGGGTCCCGGCGGTCGGACCGGGGCGTCCACAGGCCGGCGTCGGGACGATGATGGGCGCCGACCGTCGCGCGGGCTCGCAGCCGGCGCTCGTCGGCCGCCCTGGAAGGCCCCGCGGGCGCCCGGAGGCACGGCGGGATTCCCGGCCAGACCGCCACGCCGTACTCCGCGCCCTCCCCCTTGGCGGGGTCCGGCGGCGATTCTCCCCGCCGTGACAGTCGCGACCTGCGAGTTACGTTCAGAACAGTACGCCGGTCTCTTCCGGTCCGCGCGCATGTCCATTCCACAGGGAGTCCGTCCATGTTCCGCTGCACCCGCTTCCGTCTGCTGGCCGCCCTCGGCCTGGCCCTGGCCGGCGCCGCCGGCCTGGCCGTCGCCAAGTCCACGCCCCCCGCCACCCTGCAGGGCGGCGTCGCCCCGGTCGTCCGCGTCATCAGCGGCACGCCGCTGACCATCCACGTCGGCGCCGACCAGTCGTTCCAGGTGTTCAACGCCGACGTGCCCGGCCAGGGCCAGATCTATCCGTCCGACTCCGGTCCCGACACCGCCGACATGGGCTGGTTCGTGCGCATCGGCGGCACCCTGTTCGCGCCGGACTTCGACAACCATCCGGCCGGCAGCGCCACCGGCGGGCTGGGCACCTACACGCCGTTCGCCAACTCGGCGATCAGCGCCGTGACCGGCACCGGCAGCGCCGCCGACCCGTTCCGGGTGACGGTCACCGGCACCCTGCCGGGCCAGAACGTCAACGTCACCCAGGCGGTCGAGTACGTCAACGGCAACAACTACTTCACCAAGCGCCTGAGCCTGGCCAACACCGGCGGCGCCAACCTCAGCGCCCAGGTCTACCTGGGCGGCGACATCTACCTGGCCAGCTCGGACAGCGGCGTGCCGTTCCGCGAGCCGGTGTCGGGCTCGGTCGGCGGCCAGACCTGCCCGCCCACCGATGCCCCGGCCGGCGCCGGCGGCACCTACACCATCCTCTTCATCCCGCAGACCCCGGCCGACTTCTACAGCGGCAACGGCTACAGCACGGTGTGGAACCAGATCGGCAGCAGCCAGCTCAGCAACACCCTGGCCGCCGGCTGCCTGGACAACGGCGCCGCCCTGCAGTGGAACCGCAGCCTGCCGGCCGGTTCGACCCTGGCCATCCAGGCCTCGACCTCGTTCGGCGACATCCCGCCGATCGCCCAGTTCAACGTCAGCGCCGTCAACCCGGCCAGCGGCAGCGCCGGCACCAGCGTGCCGGTCACCATCACCGGCTTCGGCTTCCAGCCCGGCACCACCTTCGACTTCGGCGCCGGGATCACCGTCGGCGGCCTGGTGATCGTCAACGCGACCACCGCGACGGCGACCCTGTCGATCACCGGCGGCGCCGCGCCGGGGCCGCGCAACGTCACCGGCACGCAGTCGCCGGGCGGCCTGGTCTCGACCCTGGTCAACGGCTTCACCGTCATCTCCGGCACCCAGCCGCCGCCGGCGACCGCGACGCCGGTGCCGGTCGACAGCCCCCTGGCCCTGTTGCTGCTGGCGCTGTCGGTGCTGCTGATGGCGGGGCTGGTGGTTCGTCGGGGCTGATTGGACTTGGGGCCCGGACTCGGGACTCGGGATCGGGACTCGGGATCGGGACTCGGGATCGGGACTCGGGACTCGGGATCGGGACTCGGGATCGGGACTCGGGATCGGGACTCGGGACTCGGGATCGGGACTCGGGATCGGGACTCGGGATCGGGACTCGGG
>ERZ761607.800-NODE-800-length-46273-cov-9.967459_pt1 | contig 46273 bp, 65 predicted proteins | sample MGYA00511164_ERZ761607 | MGnify/ENA primary metagenome ERZ761607 (study PRJEB28899, sample SAMN02445080) | bioreactor sludge metagenome | biome: EBPR sludge | place: Australia: Brisbane, Thorneside Wastewater Treatment Plant | collected 2011-06-22 ...
CCCTCCTCCTATCCCCCCATGCCCCTACCATTCCATGAACACGAAACCCTAGCGTTGAGTGTTAAGCGTTAAGGTGTGTTGTATATATAGTAGAGAGCTATCTCTTACATATATAAGAAACATCTTCCCCTGCTTAACACTCTCTCAAAACCTTTTCCGTTTCGTGTTCATGAAACTACCCTAGGGAAGCCACCCCATAGGAGGGGGAGGAGGAGGAGGAGGGGTGATTTGTAACTGTTTGTAACAACGATTGCCTATTTCTTGTGCAATCTGCACACTATTTAGGCAACCATGAACACAAAACCCGCTCAGCCCTTCTCTCTACCCTCTCAGCGCCGCTAAACCTCCACGTGCAAAACCTCCCACGCCCCCAAAATCCGGCCCGCAGGCCCGTTTCAGGCGCATTTCCCTGCGACCCAGGTCACAATCTCCCACTCCAGACCTACAAATTCGGCCCCTCCCGGCCATATCTGCGCCCGCCAGAGGTCATTCAGCTTGCTAATCTCCGGTGGAATTTCCACTTTTTCCACCTCGATCCACTTCCCAGCCCGCGGCAGAGCCACATTTATGACTCCAGATCGCCCAATGAACACCTGCCCAGCCCATCTTTTGAGCTGGCAGTCTAATTCCGCCCGCAGTCTGCGTTCCATTTCAACCCTCCGTTCGAGCACTCGCCCGTCAGAGCCGCCTGTCACGCGACTCTAGCTGGTGAGCTTAGTCCAGCAAATCGAAAACCCAATCTGCTTCGAGGCCGAACACGTCGTGCAGAACATCCTCAGGGTCAAGACCATCAGCTACGAGTGCCTTGGCCTCCTCAATCGCATCATCAGCTTCATCCGAGCTGAGCTTATCCCGGCGCATCAAAACCTGTTTCAACGTTTCCATCTCAATCCTCCAGTATCTGCCACCATTGGCATTGTCAAGGGAGCTGTCACCTCCCTTTGCGATGCTTACGGAATTGGGCGCAGGTTACTCGGTAGGTTGTCACAAACCGGCCCAGCGAGCTTGTACAGATAGTCCATCAGTTCGCTCGTTCCGTCGTCCCCGCTAATTGCCAAGAACCATATCGCCGCAACCTGCTCAGGCGTGCAGGGCAGCGTGACTTGATCGTTGCTTGCGGTGTCCGTTATTGACAACTGGCATTCGCCTTGTTCAAGCGTCATGTCCAGCTCCATGTCAGCCATTTTCAGGCTGGTGCGAAGTTCCACACTTTCCATTTCAATCCTCCAATCATCTGGGCAGAATTGCCCCGCAAGAACTCGCTCTCACAAGCCCTTGCAGCGCGTTCTACCTGTGCTGATACCAACTCTCTACCGTGTATCTGGCACTCAGGTGATCGACGATCTTGACCAGCTCCGGGTCTTCGAAAAAGGCTTCCCGAATCCACGCCCAATCTCGGCCACACGCCAGCGCTAATCCGATTGTATCGTACCATCCCCACAGCCAGTGCTTCGAATCCGCCGGTTCCCCGAAGAATTCCCGCATCTCATCATCTACTGTCTGAAGGTCCGTTGCTAGGTCTTTGCCGTATTTGGTAAGCGAGAAACAGTTTGGCATTTTCAATCCTCCAATCATATAGGCAGAATTGCCCCACAATGGCCCGTTTTCACAGACCATTGTAGAGTGCTCTACCCAGCCTTGGCAAGCCATTCATCCGCCAGCTTGTGCTGCACGGCCGCCAGATGCCACCATTGTTTGCCTTCGCAGAACCTTGCCTCTTGCCGATGTTCTTCAGCTTTCTGCTTGTATAGGTCAATCAATGCCTTGGTTTTCATATTTCAATCCTCCAGTTAGCTGCAACATGCAGCCGCTAGCGTCCTGTCACGACGCTAGGGGGCTGGATGCTACTTGCTCAACGCTCCGAAGATGTCCGAGGTGTCGATGTCGGATGGCTTCGCCTTTTCGAACTTGCGCTCGAGAAGGATGTTCTGGTAAATCCCCTTGAGCTGCTGGGTGCCGAGCAAGGCAATGACACCGTTGTCCTCGATGCCCCATTTCTGGCGTTCGCAGATCGTTGCAATGGCCTTGTCGGTCGCCACAGCGTCCCGACCATCGAAACGCCGAAACGCTTCGATCAGATCATTGTACCGCTCGGTTTGTTCCCGAGCCTGCCTTTCCTCGGCAGTCTCCCTGATCGACAGCGTCTTCGATCCACTTTCGGCCAGTGCGATCAACTTCCGCATCCCTTCGAGCTTGTCCAAGCCCTTGAGCTGGCTCGTCCGATCGGGGAAGATCCGCCCAATTCCATAATCGAGGAAGAAGTCGAGCAACTCGGCGCTGGCCTTGCTGCGGTTGAACGTCACATTCCCGTGATCCTTCACCAGAAAGGTGTAGACCGTGTCCGATTTCGTCCAGCCCGTCGTTTTCTCTTTCGTTTCCATTTTCAATCCTCCAGTTTTGTTTGCCGCAACATGCAGCGTATAGCGCACTGTCGCCAATGCGCTATGTCGCTAGATGCTAGCTTTTGTCAGTGTTGCCACCGAGCATACATGCGGATTGCCGGGCCGCCAATCTAACACATAACCGTGCCAAATGGCATACTCTGCCACGACCTCCCGGACACTCCGGGGTCCGAAGGCTTCCCATCCTTTGTTTCCATTCGGATAGGAAACCCAGCCCAGCTCAGCCGCACGCAGGTAAGCGTGCAGCTGAGCCTCATTCTCACGCCAAACTGCTTCTTCTTCTAGATTCCAGACATCGTTCGGGAGCGGACGTAGTCTAATTACGGTCGCCATTTTCCAATCCTCCAGTTATCGCTACAACATGTAGCGTATAGCACGCTGTTACCAACGTGCTACGCGCTAGATGCTAGTCACTGATCTCGGTGATGACGACGTTGAACGCGCTATGTCCAAACCGCTCGGCAGCTGCCGCTACGGTAGTCGCAATATGTCCAATGCGCTCGCTATGCGTTTTTTCCCAATGTGCTTGAAAATACACATCCACACCGTCGGTGCAAACAACGCAAAACGATGCTGTTCTTTCTTTCATTTCAATTCCTCCAGTTTCGGACATATCTGTGTCCATCATCAGCCGACGCGTCACGTCGGGACTGGAGGAGGATTGAATCCACATTGTTAAAGAGCGTGATGGGCGATGATTCCATCTACTACCCATCTCGGTCGCCGTGTTGCGTTGCGACCATGATTCACATCATACACCGTTTTGCTACGTTGTCAAGCCCTTTGTTACCGCATCATGTCGATGTTCATGGCCGCTGGCCCTTGCCTAATCGGTGTCCGCACCTGCATGACGATTCACATGCTATCGATGTCCAATCCAGTTGTCCAATCAATTCTATTTATCCACTGCATCCGCACGCCATATCACCCATCGGCCAGCCCTTCCTATGGACGCACGCTCGCACGCGCACACGCTCGCGCACACGCGCAGGCACGCACACGGGCGCAGTGGGTAGGTGGGGGGCAAATCGCGAATCCAGTTTCTTTATATACTGAACTCTCACAAAATTTGGGAAAATTTGGTAAATGTGAACACAAAACCCAGACAATAGGTGAACAGCATTGCAGGTCTATACTTCACCGCAGAGTCATGGTATTGTCACCCGCATACCCGCATCACACATCAGATAGGAGTCCATCGCTCATGGCCGCCCCATCCAACCAAGTAGATCGCACCCACGACGGAGACGGGAAGTCTAGTTTCAGCTACGAGCAACTGGCGGATACGCTGATTCTGAATCCGAGGATTAGTGGGAAGGAACTGAGCAAGCTGTTCGGGTACACGGAGACCTGGATCAGCATCGTGATGAATAGTGATGCTTTCCGGGTAGTCATGCAACGGAGGAAAGGCGATCTGGTCGATCCGATTCTGCGGGCCTCGATTGAGGATCATTACAAGGCGTTAGCGGCTAGGAGCTGTCACGTGCTGATGGAGAAGCTGTCGGCACCTGTGCAGGTGATCTCGGACGATCTAGCGCTGCGGGCAGCGGCACTCGGTGCCCAGATGTTCAAGGCGGCCCCGCCAGTTCAGCAGGCCCCGGAGAGTTCTATCGACAAATTGGCCGATAGGCTGATCGCACTACAGCAGGGGATGCGGGGAACCACCCTGCGGACAGCTGAAGTAATCGAAGGCAGCGCAGTCTAATGGCCGTTCAACTCACTGCAGAACTCATCGAAGCATTTGCCGGGACATTCCTGTCCCCGATGTACGATGATCCGCAGCCAACTCCTCAGTGTCACCGTGAGTGGTGGAATCTGTACTGCAGTAAGGAGTTATTTGTAGCTCTGGCCGCCCCGAGGGGACACGCAAAGTCAACCGCATTGACGCATGACTTTGCCCTGGCAAGCGCCTGCTTCCGCGTCGAGCCACACATCCTGATCGTGAGTGCGACAGAAGAGCTGGCAATGGCTCACCTCGGCGACATCGCGAATGAGTTGCGGGACAATGACGAGCTTCGCCGCTCGTTCAACATCAGCAAGTTCATCGTAGATTCGAAGTCTGAGATCATCGTTCGGTGCCACCCGGACAAAGAGTACCCGATTGGTTATACCTTCCGCATCCTGGCTCGTGGTGCAGGACAGAAACTCCGCGGCCTGAAGTGGATGGGCAGGCGTCCAGGTCTCATTATCTGTGACGACATGGAGGAAGATGAGCAGGTCGAGAATTTCGATCGTAGGAGAAAGTTCCGTCGCTGGGTAATGCGGGCACTTCTCCCGCTTGGGAGACGAGAAGGTAAAATCCGTTGGCATGGCACCATCTTGCACGAAGACTCCATGCTTCAGCGCCTTATGAATGACCCGACTTGCAAGAGTGCCCTCTACCGGGCACATCGCGCATTCGATGACTTCCGCGACATCCTCTGGCCCGAGATGTGGAGTGAAGCTCGACTCCGCGCCCTCCGCCAAAAGTACATTGGGCAGGGTGACGCCCCAGGCTACGCCCAAGAAGTCCTCAACGATCCCTTCGCTCAGGACGATGTGTATCTGCGCAAGGAAGATTTCATCCCGATGACAGAGGAAGATCGCAAAGTCCAGAAGCGCATATGTATCGGCGTGGACTTTGCTGTTTCCCGCAACTCTAGTGCCAACCGCACCAGTTTCACCGTCGGTGGGCAGGATGCTAAGAATCGCCTCCACATCATAGACCAGCGTGCAGATCGCTGGGACCCAGTGGAGTGGATTGATGAGATGTTCCGTCTGCAAAGTCAGTACGACCCGGAGGCTTTCTTCGTCGAAGATGGTGTTATCTGGAAATCTGTGCAGGGAACCATCTATCGTGAAATGACGGCCCGGGCAGCGTGGATGAACCTGGTCCCCCTCTCCTCCACCAGGGACAAAGCTGTTCGTGGTCGTCCCCTGCAAAAGCGCCATCGTGCTCGCAGTATGCGGTTTGACACTGAAGCTGCCTGGTATGATGTCTATGAGGCTGAGTTGCTCCGCTTCACAGGTACCGGGGATGCTCTGGAAGATGACCGATTCGATTCCACCTCCATCCTCGTGCGTGGATTTGAGTCTCTTTCCGAACTCCAAGACGAATATTTCATGGATGAAGATGAACTCGATCTCATCTACGGCGGCCCGCAGAAGCAACTTGGGCGTTCTACTGTGACTGGATACTGACGTGTTGAGTGTTGCTATTCTGCGTACTTACACCAATGCAGAACTCACCAGGGTGGTACAAAGCAAACCAGATTCAACCGATGTCGAACTGGAACTTGCTCGCAGATTTGACGCATGTCTTGAGGAACTCCGCAAGATCACTGCAGAACTTGAAGAGACTCGCAACAATCTTGACAGTCGCTACACCAACACAGTGAAGGTGCTAGTCTCATGCTAAACCTGGAAACCAAACTCAAGCTTCTCGACATCGTCCAAGACGACAATGTGGCCGAGTCCCTCTCCCCTGAAGACCGCAAAGCAATCGCACAGCAGGTCTATGCTGCTTGGGAGTTGGATCAGCAGTCCCGCAGTGAGTGGGAACAGTCCATGTCGGATGCCCTCAAGCTGGCAACACAGGTAGCGGAGGCTAAGACCTTCCCTTGGCCAAACTGCTCCAATGTCAAGTTCCCCTTGATCACCATTGCTGCATTGCAGTTCCATGCCCGGGCTTACTCAGCTCTCCTTCCCGGGCCTGATGTAGTCAAGTGTCGTGTCTACGGCAGTGATCCTGAGGGAATTGAAGCTGCACGTGCCCTGCGAGTCTCCGAGCACATGAGCTATCAGGTGATGGAAGAGGATGAAGCCTGGGAAGAGGTTCACGACCGCATCCTCATAACGGTCCCGATCGTCGGCTGCGCATTCAAGAAGGTGTTCTTCGAGCCACGTCTCGGTCACAACGTCAGTTCTTTTGTCTCCGTCCGCAACCTCTACATCCCCTACTTTGCCAGCAGTCTCGAATCTGCAACGCGAATCACAGAGTATGTAGAGGTTGCTCCCAATGACATGGTGTCGAAGGTACGGAGCGGTCTCTTTCTCGAGGAAGCGCTCGATAACACCCCCACATTCTCCGGCACCTTCAGCACACTTCGCCAAGTCCAAGACACTGTACAAGGGGTTAGGGAAGCTGCGGACGACCACGACCGACCGTATGAGACGTTGGAACAGCACGGCTGGCTCGACCTGGATGGAGATGGGTACAAAGAACCCTACGTCATCACGATTCGGAAGGACACTCAGTGCCTCTGCCGCATCGTAGCCCGCTTCACTCGTACTGCAATTCAGAAGAATTCCAAGGGAGAGATCGTTCGCATAGATCCAACGCACTACTATGAGAAGTACGGCTTCATCCCCGCCCCTGATGGTGGTATCTACGATCTCGGCTGGGGTTGCTTGCTTGGTCCCCTCAACGAATCTATCAACACTGCCATCAATCAGCTTATCGACGCCGGTACTCTGGCCACAACTGGTGGAGGTTTCCTCGGACGTGGGGCTCGCTTGCGGTCCGGTAATATTGCTCTGAAACCATTCGAATGGGTCAGAGTCGATGCAACTGGCGACGATCTGCGCAAGAGCATCGTACCCGCCACCTTCCGCGACCCCTCTGCAGTGCTGTACAGCCTTCTCCAGCTCCTCATCAACTACGGTGAGCGTGTAGCAGGGGTAACAGACGCCCAGGTAGGCATCACTCCCGGTCAAAACACGCCCGCAGAGACCACTCGAACCGTGGTGGCAGAGGGTCAGAAGGTCTTTCTCGGAATTCTCAAGCGCTTGTACCGCTCCATGAAGCGGGAATTCCGCAAACGGTATCTCCTGAATCGTCACTTCCTCGACGCAGAGGTCAATTACAACAGCGCAATCTCCGGTGAAGCCCGCAAAGTTCTTGCACTTGACTACGCCCCAAGTGAGAAATTGATCTGCCCCGCCGCTGATCCCAATATGCTCACTGACGCACAACGTCTCCAGCAAGTTCAACTCCTCAAGCAATCCGCAGCCACTACACACGGCTACGATCTGGCCGCAGTCGAACGTCGATTCCTCGAAGCAATCCGGGTCTCAGACATTTCCACCGTCTTCCCTGGTCCAGAGAAAGTCCCTGCCCAGCCGCACTACCGCATCCAGATCGAGCAAATGCGTATCGAAGGTCGCCAATTGGAACAGCGCAACAACATCCAGCTCGAAGCCCTGAAACTCCTCGGGGAAGCCGATCTCAACCAAGCCAAGATCGCCAAGTTGCAGGCAGAGGTATTCGCAATCATGCAACAAACCCGCGGTGCCCAGACACAGCAACAGATCTCTATCATCAACGCTCAAATCGGGGCTGCAAAAGCCAAGCAGGACACTCTCCTCAAGGCCGCAGCCATTCTTCAACGCAGCATCCAGGCAAAGGAAAAAGACAGTGGGGAATCAACCTCAAGTAACGGAGCAGGAATGGGCGGACTGGAAAATGAATCCAGTGACAATTTGCTTCAACAGGCGACTGGAGACGTTCCTGGACAGCCTGAAGCAGCAATGGGCCTCGGGTAACTTTACCGCAGCCACATCCGATGAAACTGCTCAACTCAACGCCGTAAATATCGGCAAAGCCCAGATGGCCCAGGATCTCCTGGACCTTACATTTGAAACCTTAGTAGAGGAAACAGAGTGAATATCTCAGGAATCAGGCCAACAGGCCACATTTTGCTGGTCCTTCCCGATGAAGTGGAAACCACCACCGCGTCGGGAATCGTGCTTGCCACTCCCGGCCAGCACCAGCGCGAAGAAATGGCGCAGACTGAAGCTATTGTAATCGAACTCGGCAACACTGCTTACCAGGATCAAGCTTCTCCCTGGTGTGAAGTTGGTGATCGTGTCATCTTTGCCAAGTACGCCGGTACTGTAAGTAAGGGTCGTGACGGACGCACCTATCGTCTGATCAACGATCTCGACGTAAAAGCCATTTTGGAGACCAGTGATGTCTGAAGCCAATCTTGAAGAACAAGTTGCCACGCCAAGTCCTGCAGAAGCCGAGGCCCGCCTCTTTGGCTGGAAACCTCTTGACGAATTTCATGGAGACCCAGCTCGTTGGAGGGACGCCGATGCCTTTCTTGAAAAGGGGCGTCAGATCAACGGGTTTCTCCGCAGAGACTTCGATAAACTCCGTCAGGAACTCCATGCTCGCGACGCCCAGATAGCCGATCTGCAACGCAGCATCACGCAGTTCGCCGAGTACCACAAAGAGACAGAGGCCCGGGCACTCGAACGTGCTCGCAAAGAGTTGAACGCCGCTCGTAAAGAAGCTCTCCGAGCTCAAGACGGTGAGCGTGTTGTCGAAATCGAGGAGCGTCTTGAAAGTTTGGACGAGGCTGCAGCTCAGATGCGAGTAGCCCCTCCAGTGGTTGCTCCAAAACCAACCGGACCAGATCCTGTTTTCAAGAAGTGGGTAGATGACAACCCCTGGTACACTGAGAATCGTGTCCTTCGGGCACTCACGCACGACTATGCCGAGGAGTTAAAGCAGACCAATCCTCAGCTTGTCGGCGTTGAATTTCTCGATCAAGTGAAGAATCGCGTGCAAGCTGCCCACCCGGAGTTTTTCCAGAATCCCGCAAGGACTCGTCCCGCCGCAGTTGGTACTGGTTCCGCTGAGAGCGACCCACGCCCAAGTCGCAAACGGACTTACGCCGACTTGCCTGTGGAGGCCCGTATCGCTTGCGACCAGTTCGTGAAAAAGGGATTCGTTACTCGCGAATCCTATGTTAGAGACTATTTTGGAGATGAAGCAGCATGAGCGCACCGATCATAACCTCGCAAGTTCGTGCTGAACACGATCGCCCGCAGCGTCCTCGGCGTATTCCCTTCGGAGTCCCAAAGACTAAACTCGGTGTCAATCTCAGCATCCCTGGATACCACCTTTATTGGTGCAACGACACCGAGAACCAGATAGCGGAAGCCCAAGCTGGCGGCTACGAATTCGTAACACCCAAGGAAATAGGCGAAGTCCGTGAGGACTCCCAGGTTAGGCGGCTAGTCGGAACAAAGAAAGACGGTTCGCCCCTCTACGCTTACTTGCTGAAAATCAAACAGGAGTGGCATGAGGAAGACAAGGCACAACTGGCAGAAATCGACGACCAGTTTGAGCGCGCGATTCGTCGCGGCAAGCTGTCTGAACAACCCGGTGATGCTCGCTACGATGGCGGCATCCAATTCCGCACTAACCGAACTTAAGGAGTTTCACTATGGCTAATGCTGCCGCCCCTTTCGGGCTTCGGCCTTCGCACACTGTCACGGGAGCTGCCTATAACGGGCAGGCCCGTATGTACCGCATTCCCAGCACTGACTCGGTTGCCTACTCTGTCGGTGATGTTGTCACTGATGCAGCTGGTGGTGATGTCAAAACCGGCGTTTCTGATGTTGCCATCTACGGCACTCGGAGTAGCACCTCCACTTCCGGCAACACTCGTGGGGTAATTGTTGGTTTCGCCACTGCCGCCGGTAACGTCGGTGGAAGTACCGCAATCGTTGGCGGCGATCCTGACGCTCCGAGCCTCATGATCATCCCGGCCACCAAGACGAAAGACTACTACGTCTATGTTTGCGACGATCCCAGCATGATCTACGAGGCCCAGACCAACACGATCGCATCCACTGCATTCAACAAGAACACAGGGCTCGCAGTCGGCGCAGCTCCCACGGCAACGTCTCCGAACTGCAAGACGATTGTCGATGGAGCTAGTGCCACCACTACCTCAACTCTCCCGATCAAGATCATGGGAGCCCCGGAGCGTATCGACAACGATCTCACTTCGCCAGGTACCAATGCCTACATCTGGGTCATGTTGAACACCCATGATCTGACCAGCCCGACGGCCGGCGTCTAACCCTTAACCAACATCAAGGAGAATCACAATGGCCGGTGTCATCACCACCTCGAATCACCCAAAACTCCTCTGGCCCGGACTCAAGGGCATCTGGGGTCAGGTCTACAACGAACACAGTCCAGAGTACACGGATCTGTACGAGATCCAAGGCAGCGAAAAAGCCTACGAGGAATTCGTGCAGGTCAACGGCTTTGGTCTCGTCCCCGTCAAGTCGCAAGGCGCTCCAGCAGTCTTTGACTCCGAAACGCAGGGTACGGTTTCCCGCTTTGTGCACGTTGCCTACGCTCTCGGCTTCGTAGTAACGCACGAGGAACTCAAAGACAATCTGTACATGGAGGTTGGTTCCAACCGCACTCGCAGTCTGGCCATCGCCTTTCGTCAAACCAAGGAACGTGTTGCTGCAGCCCCGTACAACCGGGCTACCAATGCCAGCTACACCCTGGCGGACGGCAAGACTCTGCTGGCTACGGATCACCCGAACATTGCAGGCGGCACTTTCAGCAACAAACTCGCCGTTGCTGCTGATCTGAGTGAAGCCTCAATCGAAGATCTGGTCATTCAGATCATGGGGGCGACCGACGATCGTGGCAATCTGGTAAACCTGATGCCGCAGAGTCTGCACGTTTCGCCGACCAACTGGTTCGAAGCCACTCGCATCCTCAATACTACGCTGCAAGTGGGCACTGCCAACAACGACATCAACGCCATCCGCGCCCTCGGCATCTTCCCGAAAGGCGTCAAGGTCAATCATTACTTCACGGTTCCGAAGCAGTGGTTCATCCGTACCAACGTTGCTTCCGGGACTGGCGCCTTGTTCCTGCAACGCGAAGATGTCAGCTTCGAACGCGACAACGACTTCAACACGAAGAACGCAATGGCCCTGGGCTATGAGCGTTACTGCTGTGGGTTCGTTGATCCGCGGGCAGTGTTTGGTTCCGAAGGTCCGTAACATGGCTGCTCGCAAAAAACCCGCAAAGAAGGCTCCAATGCCCTCTCGCGCTCCGGCACGCAAGTGCTAATCAAAAATCTCCGGACTGTGGCCTGTCCTATTACAGGCCCTTCCGGGGTCCACAGCTAGGAGATTTCCATGCCATCAATCGTTTCCCAAGGTCGTGTTTCTGCCTATCCGGGCGGCTTTCCGTCTGGGCTTTCTGTCCTCAACCTTCCGCTCGTGTTCCCTGCAGCTCGTGGAGAAACCTATTTCGTGAGCAACAGCACGGCCTCCCTAGCCCCAGGTCAAAGCGCTGGTTCTGCAAGCGGAAAAGGCACCTTCAACAAGCCGTTCTCGACCCTGCAGAAAGCTGTCGATGTCTGCGTAGCCAACCGCGGCGACACCATCATCGTCTGCCCAGGTCACGCTGAAAGCATCGCCAGCGCCACTGCACTCGCCATCAACAAAGCCGGCATCAACATTCTCGGCCTTGGTGTTGGTGAAAACCGCCCGACCTTTACACTTACCACAGCCAACACTGCCAAGATCGTCGTTTCCGCAAACAACGTCAGTATTGACAACTGCGTCTTCGTTGCCAACTTCCTCAACATCGCTGTCCTTTTCGACCTCACCACCGCCACCGGCTTCAACTTCAACAACTGCGAAGTACGCGATACCAGTGCTACACTGAACTTCCTGAACGTGTTCCAGCTTTCAGCGACCAGCAACGCCAATGACGGTTTGCGTATCACTCAGAACAAGTTCTTCCTGAAGCACGCGTCTGGTGTCGCCAACATGGTCAGTTTCCGTGGCACGATCGACCGGGTGTATATTGCTGACAACTACTACTCGGCTCTCACCACCAACGCTGGCGCAGTCTTCGTAGGAGCAACTGGTAAAGCTATCACCAACCTCCTTGTCCTCAACAACGTGTTTAACCTGGTCAACGCCGCTGGTACAGCCACCGCCTATCTGCTCACTACCGACACAACCGGAAGTGGTTACTTCGACGGCAACAAGGACTTCTGCTTTTCCAACACCATTTACGCCAGCTCACTTCAAGTAACCGCCGGCCGGAGTTTCCGTTTCGGCCAAAACTGGCACAGTCGTACCGCAGACAAGTCTCCAGGTACCGTTCTTCCGGCAGCCGACTCCTAAGCTGCTAGTAGCATCCGGGGTTTCGTGTTCGCGGAATCCCGGAGTTTCCTGTTCAAGGAATCAATATGGGCAAAGCAGACTACTACGCAGAGGGAGACAACAATGCAATCTGTGACTCCTGCGGCCGCAAGCACAAAGCTAGTATTCTCCGCAAGACCTGGGACGGATTCTATGTTTGTCCTGAGCATTGGGAACCGCGCCACCCACAGGACTATGTACGAAATGTGTCTCCAGAGGCCCCAGTTGTCATTAACCGGCCTCAATCATCACCTCAATTTACTGCCGAGGCAACTGCCCTCCCGATGCCTCCAAATCCGCTAGGAGTGTAACATGGCTGTCACCGGCACCACTGTTTTTGATCTGAACCGCGATCAGGTTCTTGAAGCTTCAGCCCGTGTTACTGGCTACCTAGCGGCAGGTGAATCCCTCTCCACCGAAGACAAGACAAACAGGTCACAAGCCCTCAACATGATGCTCAAGAATTGGGCTACCAAGGGGCTGGCCTTGTGGGTCACGGTTGATCTGGAGATCCCGCTTCAAGCCGGTGTCTATACCTACGACATCAGTCCCACCGCCGGCTACGTTTACAGTGTTACCGCATCTGGCGGTAGTGGTTACACTGCTGGGGGAACTTGGACAGCAGCCGGCGGTAACGGGACTGGTACGGATGCGTCGGGCACCTACACTGTTTCTGGCGGTGTGATCAACAGCATGACTGTCACAGTTCCTGGTGACTCCTATACCAGCGATCCAACCATAACGGTTTCTGGTGCGGGGGCTGGCGCCACCTTCACAATCGTCCGGCGCGGTGTGACTTACCACAAGCCACTCAAACTTCTTGACAGCAGTTTTGTTAGGGACCCAGACGGAGTCGACATCCAACTTCGACAACTTTCCCGCAGTGATTACAACCTGCGCAGTCCAAAGAGCACTGCAGGAACTCCGGTTGATTTCTACTATCAGCCAGACTACTACAGCGGCACCTTGTATTTGTTGAACTCTCCAAGTGATTCCGGATATGTCTTCCACGCCCAGATCCAGCGTCACTTCTTCGATTTAGTCTCCGCGTCCGACAACTTCGACTTCCCGTCAGAGTGGCTACTTCCCCTCAAGTGGGGGCTGGCCGCCGAGATGGCGCTTGAAGATGGAGTATCTCTGGACAAGCTCGATTACATCGAACGTAAGGCGCAGCACTATTGCGACGCTGCCTTCAACTTCAGTGTCGAAGAAGCCAGCGTCTATTTCACCGTTGATTCGCAGGGGATGCGATGATACCCGGAGAAACCTCCAACGAACCTCTACGCCTTTCTCTGGTTACTGCCAACACCAGTCGAGATGGCACTAGAGCTAAAGGTTCTTGGGGAGTAAATGTCTTTCATGACAGTGGCCGTATCCGCAAACGTTTCGGATTGACCCTCGACACTTCTGGAGCATCTCCTGGCCAGGGTCTCCTAATCTACGGCACCTCCAAGGTCAGCATCCGCAACGATATCCTCTATGTAGGAGGCACCAGTTTTGCGCTATGAGACTCCCACTTGCAATCCCAAATGATTCCCGAGACACCGACCGCACACAGGACACCTGGGCGGTTAATTGCTTTGTGGAGAAGGATGATGCACTGAGATTGATCAAGCGGCCTGGTCTAGTCAGCACTGTTGATGTGGTTGGTTCTGGTACTGTAGGGCAGGGTATCTTCATCTGGCCAAATGCTGGCAACCCTCAAGTTATAAGTCTTTGGGACGATACGTTGTATGGATACAGTTATTCTGGAGTAAGTTACAGCCTGAATTTTGCTTGGGATTTGGCTACTGCAGGTTCGGGAAGTTCTCTAGCTTACAGTGGAAGCACCTCCTACACTGCCGGTCAGCGTGCCATGTATTCTGCCGGTACTATTGTGCCTGATGGACAAGTGCCTAGCGAGAATGTCATATGGTACGTAGTATCCAATGTAACTGGAGTTACTCCTGCACACAGTTCAGCTGCATATCCGTATTGGAGTCGTTACAAGGATAAGCCTGTAGGGTCACATCCAACAATGTATTACAGCGGAACTTCTGTTCAAATTCCGCCAAATCCTGGATATAACGATCCTTATACAGTCAATACAACTTTGACCTTCTACGGCAATGCGAATGCTTACAACGTCACTTACAGCGGGAATGTCTCTCATGCTGCTGGTCCTTTCAATTATGGAGATACTACCAATACTTACACCAATTATTGGGGCGGAGCTGGTTATACTTTGATTAACGGCTATGATGAGTACCCAAGTACTTCGCACGAAACTTATTCAAGCGTTGCTTATTATGCAGCTAACGATTACTCTCGTTCTCACCTAGGAGTCTAACATGGCTGTAACAGTCCCAGGTCTCCCATTCGACTTCATCCAGACTGATGTAGCTGGAGGCACAGTCGGCTTTGTGTTCAAGTCAACAGCCGATGCCTTCTACTACAACGGTACGACTGTCACCAAGATCACCGACGCGCAGTACCCCGCTACCACAGTCAGGGGTATTGCGTATCTCGACGGCACTTACTACGTCATGGACCCTAATGGTCAGATCTTTGGTTCCGATCCAATAAACAGTCCGACAACCTGGACCTCCCTCAATAAGATCGTAGCTCAGATGGAGCCTGATGGCGCAGTAGCCCTTTCTAGGCTTCTCAACTACATTGTAGCTTTTGGAACATACACCACGGAGTTCTTCTTCGACGCAGGAAACCCATCCCCAGGCTCTCCTCTTTCTCCCTATACCTCCGGCATGCTCAATGTCGGTTGTGCTGCTGCAGGTTCTGTAGCCCAGACCAACAACCAGCTATTCTTCATCGGTGTCACCAAGCAACGTGGTCGCAGCATCTACATGCTGACTGGCACCACACCGCAGATCATCTCAACTCCAGCCATCGAACGAATCCTCAATGACGATGATCTCAGTGGAGTATTCTCCTTCTGCGTCAAGATCTCCGGGCACAATTTCTACGTCCTGACGCTGACAGACAGCAACATTACTCTGGCTTGTGACATCGCCACAGGAGACTGGAAAGAATGGACCAGCTTGACGGCAGCCGCCTCCATCTCCATCAGTACCCTTACCTACGACAGCACCACCGGACTAGCCACCGCCACAACCGCAACCGCTCACGGTCGTTCCGACGGCGATCCAGTCGTTATCGCCGGTGCCACACAAACTGAATACAACGGTGCTGTCAATGTCACCTATGTAGACAGTACGCATTTCACCTATACCCCACTCAGCATTCCTAGTGTAACACCAGCCACTGGAACGAAGACTGTCGTAGGCTACACTTCTGGAGCCTTCATTGGTCGTTTCTACGCTGGCTATGGCAACATCGAGCTTGTGCAGGATTCTGCAGGAAACCTCTACACACTCGATCCGAATACGTATCAAGATGCTGGCTTGCCAATCGACGTGCATGCCCGCACACCTCTAGTCGATGGTGGAACCAACCAGAAGAAGTTCTTCCGCAAGCTTGAGATAATTGGAGATCGAGAGGACACACTGGTGTTTGTCCGATACACTGGAGATGACTACCAAACCTGGACTAAGTACCGCTCCGCAGATCTCAGTCTCCGTCGATCTGTACTCCACCGCCTAGGCCAGGACCGCCGTCGAGCTTACGAGCTTCGGCACACAGACAATACACCGCTTCGCCTTGAAGCATTGGAACTAACTACTGAAGTGGGGAATAACTGAAATGCAACTAATCAGTGAGATGGGCTACGACCCAACCTTTGCTCAACAGGCTCAGCAAGCTGGCTACATTTTCCGGGATGGTGGGTATTTCACCCCATCTCAAATCGCTACTTACGAAAGCATGCCGCGCAATCTGCGCACTGATACGATATCTGGCGGACTGTCTCAGTCCCAGGTTCAGGCTCAGATGCAGCAAAACCAGATGCGTCAGGCTAACGCACAACAGCAGCAATATGCCATTGATCGCCAGAATACAATAGGAGGCGACTTCGCTCAGCAGCAAGCAACGGCTCTTAGTCAGCGCAATGCGGCTGCTGACTCAGCTCTTGCAAACGCACAAGCAGCTCCTGGCCCTGGCCGCAGCCTCTACGATCAACGCCTTCAACAGATGATGCTCGGTTCATTCACTCCCGATGATCCTTCCTACCAATGGAGGCTCAATCAAGGAACCGAAAACCTTTCTAGGTCATTGGCAGCCAAAGGCATGCTTGGTAGCGGAAACATGGCAGCTGAACTTCTCTCCTTTGGCCAGGGAATGGCTAGCCAGGAGTACGGCGCTCAGTTCAACCGTCTGTTGCAGGCCTCTGCCGCCGCCACCAATCAATACGCCACTGCCTACAGCGTACTTGAACGCATGCTCACTCAGCAGCAAGCTCAGCAAGGTTTCGGTCTTGATGCCGAGCGTGCTGCACAAGGTTGGGGGCAGCTTGCGCAAGGTTGGGGGCAACAGAATCTCGGCGGACTTGCTCAGGATGTCAATAGCTATCAAGCCGGCACACAAGCCGGGGCTTTGGCTTTGCAGCGTAATCGTTTCAATGCGGAGGAACAGCGCCTGGATCAGTGGGCTAGTGGAGAGAATCAAGCTTTGCAGCAATGGCTGTCTGGACTTCAGAGTTCCCCGCAGTATGTCGCTCCAGCTGCACCGACTTACGGCTACAGCACTCCTGGCAGCTACTACGGACCTGCCCAGAATAACGTAGCTTCACAACTTCCATCTGGCACGGGCTACATCTCCAACAGCAGTGGCCGTACCACAACCTTCGGAAACCAGTCTCCGTCCTATCAACCTTGGGGCAACGACTACGGTTACGAAGCTGTTTACGGAGACTAACATGCCGGCTATTACAGGTTACGCTGGAGGTTATCTCCACGCTCTCACACAGATCTCTGGAGTTGAAGAAGCACAGAACCGCATCGCTGCCCGCAATCAAGCCATGCAGCAAGCGGCTATGCAGGAACAACGCCAGCAGTATCTGTTCGACACGGATGTCCAGACTCGCAACATCCTATCCCAGGCATTTCAAACTCAGCAAACGAACAGCAACATCCTCGACCGCTTCGGGCAGGAGGAAGCCACCGCTCAGCAATATCGAAATGCCGGTAAGGCTGTACTAGCAACTGATCCGAAGATCGGCCTGACGCTTCTCGGTGAAGGTGATCGCCTGATGAACCAGACCCAGCAGCAGCGTTATGATGCAGCTAGAGTAGAGATGATCAAGCAAGATCGTCTTGCCTCCCTAGCCGGTATGGTTGGTGATCAGGATAGTTTGGATCAGTACGCTGTACTCGCCGCACAGCAGGGTCATGTTATTCCAGAGGAATTCCGCGTATGGAATCCCGCCACAGAACGTTGGTTTGAGCGTCAAGCTTTCATGGCCGGTCCTACTTCTAAAGCCGCAAGTCTTGCCCTTCGCACCAAACAGCTTGAACTCAACAAGGCTCGCGAAGAACGGCAGGTTGAGAAAGATCGTCAAATTGCTATGCGGCATGAGCGCCTGGACGCACAGAAACAAGCTGGTGTTACAGCCAAAGCGATCTCCCAGGGCTATCCGCGCGGGGAGTTATCCTTACTCGAAGAAACAAAGTCGCTTGCTGCTGCGGATGAAACTGGGTTGTTTGGAAAACTCCCGCCAGAGACCAAACGTACAGCCGTAAAAGATATGTACCTTGTCGCCGATCAGCTCGCCAGAGATAATCCTGGCGTCGATCCGCTTGAGATTAAAGCAGAAGCTCAGCGCAGAGTACTTTCCAAGATCGTGCCTGGGGAAGGTTGGAGGGACAAGCCAACTTACACTTCGGGCTCCAAAGGCACTGCGTCTAAAGAACCTGCCTCTATGGTCGTAGATGGCGTGACTTGGACTCGTCGAGCTGACGGTCGTTATTATCCGGAGAAATAACATGGCTGGTCTTACCTACGAAGAACTTCTGGCTAAGCAAAGTCAGGCAGCTCCAGTTCCGGACGAAGACTCTTTCGAGCAAGGTTTCACTTTTGAGGAGCTTCAGCAGCGAGCTAAGCGTGCTCCTAAAGACCCGGGGTTCGAGATGTCTGACCTCGGGGACTTTACCCGCAAGTATCTCAAAGGCGTTAATCCAGACATTATGGAGGAGTGGTATAATCGCAGTGCCTCTCGTTCTCTCGGCGGTTGGGTGACGGAGAAACTCATCTCGGCCCTACCCGGCGGCAAAGAAGCTGTAGCCAATATTCAACGTCCCAAACAGGAAGCCCCAACCGACACCTCTATTCTTGAAGATGTGCAAGCAGCTCTCGGTCATATGATCTCCAATCCGAAAGAAGCTGCTATCGAAATGGGTAAAGATTTCATAGCCAACCCGGAACTCATTGGTTTCGGTGCTTTAAGTGGTGCTCGTGGTGGCAAGCGTCTCGCTGACATGGCCAAGCTTGGTAGAGCTGGAAGGGCTGCGGGAGCCGCTGCAGGCAGTGCATTCGAGGGTGCTGTCGGTATGGGCGCTCAGGAAGCGGCGTTGCAGCTGAAGTATGAAGACGTAGATTGGAAGAAGGTTGGTTCCTCTGCCACTGCTGGTGCAATTATCAACCCCATATTTCAGGGAAGTATCTCCGCTGCTGGCCATCTGATGCGGAGAAAACCTGGAGAAGCCCCTCCAGTTGCAGAAGAACTCCCGCCAGAACCACCAGGTCCGATCAACTTCGAGCGCAAGCTCACCACAGCAGAAGCCGGTGTCAAGACCAAGAGTGGTAAGATAAAGCGCGAAGGCACTCCTTATGAGTCACTTCGCGGAGAACCTTCTAGCGCTGCCTCCTCCCCCCTCGCACGTGAAGTCATCTACGGAAATGAGTTTGGCAAGTTTCCTGAGGGGGACAACTTCACTTTCGATACTCCAGAACCTCAGCCCTCCATCGACGTTGCACCGTTCAAAGCTGAGACTCTTTCCAATCCCCTCTCTCAGCGCATTCGTGCCGAGCGTCAAGCCCTTGTCGACTCCGGTTTCCGTACAAAGGAGATGGAGGTTGATCAAGCTTGGAAAGAGTACAAAGCTGGACAGCTCCGCGAAAATGAGATCGATGCTCGTCGTCAGGAATTGGCAGATGTCGAAGATCGTCTCATGCAAAAGGTCGATAATCAGAAAGGTTCCATTACTACTGATCAGCTTGTCACCATCGCCGCATTGAGTGGAGCTACTGCCGCCGGCCTCTACGCTTACACCCACCCGGATCAGCAGAAAGAGCTGGCAACCGCAGCAGCTGCACTCGGCGGAGTCCTGGCCACCAAGGGTAAGATGGATGGACTCCCAAAATCTGCCCTCGGTCCTATGCTTGCCGGCGGAAAGTACACGCTTAAAACCCTTGACCGTCTCCCGCAGAATCAAACCGAGTTCCACCCCGCACAAGTTCGCCAGGAACTCAACAAGCCCGGGACTCCTGCAGCGGAGAAGACTGCTCTTGAAGGTACGATTGCTCAGGCGGAAGCGGAGGGTCGTAAGGTTACTGCGCAGGAGCTGGTATCCGACTTTCGTATGAAGACTGGCGATCATACGCTAACGCCGAAAAGAACCGATCAGTTTGCTGATTATGGTTATGATAATATCAGGAGTACCGAAGAAGCTCAACTCAAAACCATCATCTGGCAGTTCCCTGAACACATGGAAGTTGCCACCACGAATCACTTTGGTGATCCTCGCTACTATGGGCATACTCGGGAGTTTCGTGAGAATGGTGTCGATCATGTCATGGAGATTCAGTCCGACCTTGCACAAGGTGTGCGGAAACCACTGACTTCTGAGCAACGTATAGCAATTCAGGAAGAACTTGCTACACTTGAAGTACGTCCTAAGGCTCCTCGTCCAGATCTCACACGTGAGCAGAAATTGCGTTGGCAAGAACTGAGCATGAGCCTGCTTCGAGACAAGACTACGCAAGCTACTTTAGGTAGGCAAGGTCCTGATAGCAGTATCGTCAAAGCTTTGACGCAGAAAATAGACGCTGCAAAAGCTGAAATAGCCGCTATTACGGAGAAAATTACAAATATTCTCGATGATTTTGGCGATAACGGTGGCATCTTTCCAATAGCAGAGTATTCTGAACTGAGATCCAGAAGAAAGAGTTTGGATTTAAGCGTAACGGAGTTGCGCAAAGAACTTGAAGATGCTATAAAAGTTACTGGCTACGCCCCTCTCACACCAGCTCTCAAAAACGCCGAGAACCGGCTCATCCGGGAGAAGCTCGCTGAGGCAGCTGCTAAGGGTGACGAGTCTGTGCGGTTTGCTAGTGCGGATACAGTGGCTAAGGTTGAGGGGTGGGATGGTCATTCGCCGGCAGATATTCCAAGTATTCGCAAAAGAATTAAGTACTTGGAAGACGGTATGTTAGCTTATCGTAATCATCCAGAATTACGAGAGACTGTACTAAAAGAACTGGAAACTTACAAACAAATTTTGCCGCAACTTGAAGCTGGAAAGTCTATTTTTAACCAGCCTGGTCACCAATCCCTCTACGATCGCTACGCCAAGGAGACTACCTCATACCTCAAAAAACTTGGTGGGAAGGAAATCACTGATGCAGAAGGACATACGTGGTGGGAGGTGCCTACTAATATAGGTGTCGGAAAAACTGAGATCTCCCGCCCCTTCGGCGGTCGTACTGACGCATCTGGCCAAGGCCCAATCGAGATGTACGGGCACGCTGACCCACGTCTGCTCGCCGCCATCGCTGCAACTGGACTTGCCACCGCCACATATCTCGCTCTGCCAGACGAGCAAAAAGAGGGTGTGAAGAACTATCTGCAAGCGGTGGGTGCGCTGGCTGCTGTCGGTACCGTTGGTAAAGCAGGCCCGCATTCAACTGGAAAACTCCCCACAGGACGTGCTGGTAAAATCGCAGCTATGGTTACTGGCGCTGCAGTCGGTGGTTACCTAGCCGGTGACGAGACCCTTGCTGGTGCAGTCATCGGTGGAATCGTTGGACTTGCCGCAACTCGCCTGCCCACTCTCGGTCGCTCCATCGGCAAAGTCCTTTCCCCTCAAGACGCCTTCGGAACAGCAGTTCGCATCTCGGCTGCCCTTGGAGCTGGTTACTATCTCGGCGGAAAAGTGGATCACCCGATCGAAGGTGCTGCAGTTGCCTCCGCACTCCTCCTCGGCCGTAAGTTCCTCAAACCAGCGATGGCCAGGGAGGGTGACGCCCTCATCAACATTCGCAATGGGAATCTGGCTGCCTGGGATACCCTGCGCCATAACATTGTCCGAGACATCAACAAGCTCGTCCCGGACGCTGCACGACGCGAAGCAATCTCCGAGGCCATTCAAGTAGGCGCCAGAAACCATCTAGCTCCCGCAGAGCGCGAAGTCTATGATTTCATCAATCAGATGAATGCGCGCATCGGTAATGATGCTGTGGATGCTAAGGTACTTCGGTCTCTCCGGCAGAACTACATTACCAGTATTGTGGAGTTGGAAACCACAATTACCCCCTCCGCTCGTCAAGCTCTCATTGACAAGATCTTGGGTAAGGCATTCCCCGAAAACCTCGGTCCTAATACACGCTTCGCTCGTCAGCGTAAATACGATACCTTTGCAGAACTCAATCAGGCTCTCGAAGGTAGCGGACTCAAGCTCAAGACCAAGGATGTGGGAGAGATCTTCGATATCTACGCCAAATCGATGAGGAAAGCTATCGAGGACCGCGTTCTGCTCGACTCACTCAAGGCCGCCAAAGGTACGGATGATCTGCCCTATGTGGCCAAGCGAGATAAGTATGGGAGGTTCCCTGCAGGCTTTCGTCGCATTAATCACCCACAACTGGAAAACATGGCTGTGCATCCAGAAGTGTATGACTCACTCAAAGTTGTGATGGAGAATGACAACCCGGATATTATCACTGCCGGCCTCTATGGAGCTTCAATGGCCGTGAAACGGATGCAGGTGTTTGGTTCATTGTTCCACGCCAAGTCACTTGGTGAAGTCTATTTACTCGCAATGGGGACTGATATCCTTCCACGTGTTGGAGATTGGAAACGCCCGAAGACTGTTATTGACGCTGCACGTAAAAAGTTTCATGAAATGAAGCTTGGAGATGAGATCGACGGACTGACTCGTGCTGGGCTTAAACTCGAAGTGCCTGATGACGTTAAGACCAGTATTATTGGAGACCTTGGTCGGCTTGTCGATACCACAACTGGGACTCGTATAGCGGGCAAAGCTGCCGATAAAGTTGATTATGTGAATAAATGGCTGGATCATGCTACTTGGGACTACATGCATGCAGGTGTTAAGTCCGCTGTAGCCCTAGACGCCGTGGCTAAGTTCACCCGCAACAACGCCGAACTCCACGCAAAGGACCCTGCGCGCTATCCACTCAAATCAAAGCAGGAAATTTACGTTGAAGCTGCTCGCTTTGCCAACGACGCAACGGGAGGTCTTGATTGGTTCCGCATCGCGACAGAGGCCAAGACAGAACTCGGTCGCTCAGTGGCTCTCCAATTCGCCAGTCCGCAAGGACGCCGTGTTGCACAGATACTGGCATTCGCACCTGATTGGGCTCTATCCACCCTCCGTGCAGGATTTAATGTCTTTGGTAAGAGTGAGACTGGTTTCCGTGGTCTTCTGAAACCGACCAATGCAGTGGATCTGTACCGTCAATACGCACTACGCTCCGCAGCATTGTGGATAACCCTCATCAACGGAATCCAGTATGCAGTAACGGGCAAGCCAATCTGGGAAAACAAAGACCCGACTCGAATCGAATTTGCTGATGGTACATCTATCCAGCCGGGTAAGCACTCCGCAGAAGCTGTCCACGCTGTCATGGACCCGGTTAAGTTCGCCATGAATAAACTCGGATACCTGCCCAGCTTGGCCGCAGATATTGCAGCATATCGTCACGGGTCTGGTTTCATGGCGATGTCGCCCCATTCCCCTGTAACTTATGCCGCCCTCAAAGCAGCGCCATTCACTGCCAGTCCTCTTGCTCAGCCTCACCTTTCTGTCGAGGAGCGTGTAGGTCGTTCAATCTCCGGCGGGCTTGGTTTCCCTGTACATGGGATGAACCAGGAACAGAAACTTCTCGCACGTTCAGAACGCTTACGCAGGGCCGCTGAGAAAGGATCCAAATAATGTCTTTCAGCCTTCCACCACCTCCAGGCATCAATCAGTTTAACTCAGCTTCCTGGCAAGACTGGTTCTATAAACTGCGGACAGCACTCATCCAGGCCTTTAATTCCATCTCAGCTATTAGTGGACTACCATCTCCTGGTAATAACATTGTCCATAACAGCTATTTCCAAGAACGTGAATACACTGTTCAGGACGATGTTGTTTTCGCCACTACAGCTCCATACACTCAGCATGCTCGTCGGTGGTACGGAGTAGCTCCATCTACGGACTTCAAAACACTGATCGACACTGGCCACGACAGTACCAGCATCACTATAAAACGTACTGCCGGGACAAACACAGGTGCAGTACGCTTGGTTCAAATCCTTGACACGGAAGACAGTTTGAAGTATGCCGGAAAGGACAAAACTTTATGGGTACAATTCGGCGTAAAGACAGGGGCAAACGTTATTTCGGTAGTCTTTTCAGTTTACACAGGAACAGGAGTTGATGAAAGTCTCGCCAGTTATCTGGCGGGTTCTTGGACCGGTTTGGCGCTGGCTATGGATAGTGACGTAACTGGAGCGTTCCCCTTTACTTTTGGAGCCTCCATAAAGCAGATTGCTTTTGAAGTTGCGGTCAGTTTTGACAGTACGTCGTCTGCCATCGACGATGAGGTGTACCTTGATAGTTTCGTAGTTGTAGATCAAGGAAGTTCTCCACATGCGGACGGAATCATGCTTTGTCCAAAGTCTCGTGCAGTCACCCGCCAAGAGTGCAACCGCTACTACCAGCAAATGGATTTGTACCTGACAACTTCCGAGATAAGCGTTCCAATCCACATGCGTGACATTCCTACAGTAACACTCGGGGATGCCGCAGCCTTTACTACAACCGGGACTACTGCCGATGCTTTGGTGATTAAGGTGAATGGTGCTGGAGATAATGGCATTCACACTGTTTATCTTAACTGCGAACTCTAACTAACAGGAACAATAATGAGCAATCCAAATTCAATTCCTCCAGTATTCAGCCATATATTGGAAATTCCAGGACAATCTGGTCAAACATGCTGGAACGGTAGAGAGCGTCGTCAGTCCATGATAACCTTGGCGGAGGAAGTAACAAAGCGGCTTGATCGCCAAGACGACCTGTTACTGCAATTCCACAATGAACTCATTGTGCATCTGGCTGAGACAAAAGAGACCAAGGAATTAGTAAATGAACTTCTCGAGTTGTACAAGGGGAGTAAGTTCATGGTAACTGTTTTCAAATTTTTCGTGCCGATTGTGGCTGCTGTTGCGGCAGCTTTTCTGTGGATTAAAGAGCATCTGAAATAATCAAGGAGTTTCAAATGGAAACAAGTGTAACCGTATCATCCGCTACCAGCTCTAACTGGATTCCTCTTAACATTAAGGGGGGCGATTTTAAAGTTAGCTTATGTCTAGAGATCACTGGAACTGGCTCCTATAAAGTAGAGCATACTTTCGACAACATCCAGACTGATCCCAGTCCAACTGTCTTTACCCATTCAGTGTTGTCGGGTATTACAGCAAGCACTGACAGCAACTATGATTTTCCAGTCAGAGCTGTGCGACTAACCTGTTCATCGTACACCTCAGGATCTGCTACTTTAAAGATCATTCAATAAGGAGATTTCTATGACTATCACACGAGATGCTGGAAGCGAAAAAGGTGTATCTTGGGTCGCATCTTCGGAAAGTTCTATACACAATGTCCTCAATACGTCTTCCTGCCTGTTACACGCCCCTTTACAAGCTTCATTACTTTTAAGTAGAGGAACAGGGTCGCCGACTTTCACTCGCGCTACAAAATCTTGGGGATTCAACGAGCTCGGGTATCTGAAGGAGCTATCGTCAGGCTGCGCGTTCTTCGGCGGGGCGAGGTTGGTGCGGAATCTATTCTCAAAATCTGAATTATTCAGCGCAGCAACTTGGTCAACCAGCGCAGCTACAAAAACTGACAACGGAAACGGTTCTTACACAGTTACTGGTACTGGAGGTACTTATTCTCTGGGTATAAACGAACATGTTGCCATAGTTGGTGCAACGATGTGCGCGACTGTAAGGTTTAGTAAGGGAAATCATAGGTACGTTGGCATAAGAGTTGGGCAGTATATTACCGCCGATAAAATACCGTTTTACGATTTTGATACTGACACAGTATCAAATATCATCCCGGGAGCAACGCTATCGCGTACTATTGTATCTCCCGGCGTGGTTGATTTGACTATACTAGCGCCAGGAGTCACAGTTTCTACTGTGCAAATATGGGGTACTGCGTCTGACGGAAACGTGAGTACGTCAAAAGCTGCTGGTCAAACCTTCATTATATGGAGAGCTCAGCTAGTAGATGTCACCGGCTACAACGCCTCCTACGTCCCCGAGTATGTCTCAGTCGGGGTCTCTCGTAACGAAATAATTAATACAGAAGATCCAAGTAACGCTTCTTGGACAATGATCGGAGGTATTGGCACTAAAACGGCCGTTATTACAGATGGGCCTGACGGAAACCAAATAAATGTTTGTCGGGTAACTGTTGGGGTATCCACAACAGGGTTGAGAATACAAGGGTCTGGGACAGTTACATCTGGAGCAAAAATTTCCGGGGCTATCTGGGTAAGAAAAATTTCGGGGTCTGGAACACAAATCACCCTGGACCTAAACGACGCAGGATCAGCAGTGTTTGATACTACTGCCGTATGGCAGAAAATACAACTTGCTGACATCTCTCACGCCTCTGCTTCCGTTAAATTTATTGACATTACTATTAGTACTGCAACATGGACAACCGGAGATATAATTGAAGTTTGTTACCCACAATATAATTACGGTTCTACCCTAAACGATTATACGGTTGTTGGTGGGTCTTATGTATACGACGGCGCAGGTATCGACGGTGCTAAGTACTTCGAGACCGACTGGCAAGGTGCGCCTATACCAGCGGCGAATCTTCTCGGGTTCAGGAGAGAAGCGTCGGCGACGAATAATCTGCTGCACTCCAGAGATCTGAGCAATGCAGCGTGGTCGACCAAGACGAATATTACTGCGGCTAAGACAGCAACCGGCCTAGACGGCATCGCCAACACAGCAACAACTCTAACAGCCACCGCAGCAGACGCCATCATCCTGCAGCCGATCACACTGGCTTCTGCAGCACGTTGTGCCTCGGCTTATGTCAAGCGCAGGACTGGAACCGGGACTATTTCCTTCACGCAGGATGGCACTAACTGGACTGATATTACTGCGCAAATCAACAGTAGTACATGGTCGATAGTGCAGATAACATCAACGCTGGCTAATCCATCGGTTGGTTTCAAGATCAGCACGAGCGGCGATGCGATCGATGTGGATTGCGTGCAGAATGAAGCTGGAAGTGTAGCAACCAGTCCGATTGTTACTACGACTGCGACAGTTACGAGGAATTCAGATTCGTTGACCTACCAGACCGCAAGCAACTGGTCAGACACGGCTGGAACTGCGTTTGTTGAAGTGGCTCCTCTTGCTTATTCTGGTGGTGCAATAGGTAGCGCGACAAACGGACTCTTGCTATCGACATCCAATTCTGGAGCTACTGCGTATGATGGAACCAATTCAGCAAACGGTCCTTCTGGAACTCCTGGATCGTCAGAGAAGTTGGCTTTTAGATGGGGCGGTAGTGCTATGACTGTTTCTTCTGGCGGAGTTATTGGAACACCTGGAACTTACGACGGCGGAATGGGACTATCCAGTATTGAGGTAGGATCGAGTGCTGCGGGCTTTTTCAAAAACGCAGCCATCTACAACTATGCAATGACTGATGCAGAACTTCGGGCGGTGACGGCATGAACAAGATAATTGCAATTGCTACCAACTTTACTCTTCTTTCTCCTGGTGTAATTTTCCGCGGTAAAAGCGGAAAAGATCTAAAGGTAGAATTTGACGACGAGAATAAATCAATTGTCATTAAGGAAAAGCTGGTGGAATCCAAACCAGACGGGACAACGGTTTTTCGCAAGCCCGGTGAAACGTCGAAAACTTCTGCTGAATTGATTAAAGAAGGAAAGCCGCCAAAACTTGAAAAGCCTAAAGATCTTGGAGGGACCGGTAAATGAGTTATAAAGAAATAATCTGCATTCCTGCAGATGGAGAGGAGTTCCCTAGTCAATCTGTCGTGTTGACAAACACTGTTGCTGGTCTTTCAATTCCAGTAGGTGATCAGTATATCCACGCCATTGTCGATGCGGAGTTTCAGACTCTAGGAACTCTACTTTGGGAGACCGGGATGGAGAGGTCACTTGCTCCGGAATCAACTCCTAAGCATAGGTTTGCTGGATGGCTTGATTAATAAAAAACGGGCCATCACTGGCCCGCACTTTGAAGCTGCTTGAGGCGTCTTTGCAGGTAGGCGCTTTTAGCAGCTTCTGCTTCTTCCGCCGTCTTATGACCGGCTTTTTCTAATCGAACACCTTTAAAGCATACATTGAAAATCCAACTTGTTCCGCTAAACCATACACGCCCTTTAGGCAGGTCTTCTTCGCAAAGGACTTTGGGTTTAGCTGGTGGAGTGTGCTTTATGGCAGGGGCTAGTCCGAGCAGTATTGACAGGTCTGTTACTTGTGGATGATCGGTTGTTTCGTGTTCATGTAATGCATTCATTCCGTGTTCATCCTAGCCCGAAACCTTGCCTCAGCCTCCAACAAAGCATAGCTCACTTTATCGATAGCTGAGTCATGATGCTTTCCCCCGGCCGCATCCTGCCGTACATCCTTCAGATACCCCATGAATATCCAGCCCTGGGTCTCGGTAAGGTTGTGACCAGTTCGTAGGTTGAACAGGGCCACGGTCTTTTCCATACTGCGTTCGAGACCAGACTCTCCAGAGGTGTCATAAACTTTTCCACGTTCTCTCAAAAGGGCAAATACTTCTCTTAATAAGTCTTCTACTCGCGGAATACGTTCTTCAGGTATAGAGTCTTGCTTCGGATTAAACACATCCTCAATCATCGGTTTTTCCTGCATCATCATCTCCAGTATATACTAAGTACATATCAGAACCCCGTTGCTCGAGGTTCACCCAGCCGGCTCGTATGAGTCCGGTTATCGCTCCTTCCAAATCCCTTGCTTGCGGGAATGCGTTGTGCAAGATCTTGAAAGCTTTCGGATACGTTGCTTCGCCCATTGACTTAATATAGTCGAGTAGCTTGTCGGCTTCAACTGCCTCTGTCGTTTTCCCGACATGTGCGAATACTTTAGCATAACCTTTTTCCGTAGATTCAAGCAAAACGTCAGCTAGTTTCAGGTCTGTCTCTGTTATCAGTAGTTCATCTCGTTGCGAAGCTGCCAAGACCATTGCGAGTTTGTGCAGGTGAGTTTGTTTCCTTGCCATATAGACTGACAGCCACTCTTCCCTCCAGCCGTTGGATACTGACTTCCAGTGTTGTTCGTACCAACGTTCTCCCCAGGTACGTGCAGCTGCATTGAGTTCATACTCCCCACAAAGTGTTATGGCAATATGTTCTAGATCTTGTTGAAGTTTCAAAATAGTGTTGTCTCGTTGCTCAGGAAAGTTATACTTTGGATAGGCAATGAAACGTTCCTTGGTATCCGCATAGATGAAGATGCACCTAGCTGTGAAACCTCCGCCGACAATCCCTGCGTGCATGTTGTTTGCAATCCAGTTTGGCGTAGTGCATGCGAGCATATTGACCCAGGGACTATCCACAATGTCATTACCACTGTTCTTAGTATTCTTGATAAGTGCTTTGCGACCGTCCCAGAGATCGATGAACATATTGACCATCTCGTTGTTCCTGAAATCTACAAGGTTTCCGAACTCAGATGCGCACAGATTGATCGGTGACATTGGATAGTGCTCGCCATTGTACTCGAAAGTTTCACAGTTAGAGGCAAAAGAAGTGATGAGTGATTGCCAGGTTACAATGTCCGGGCCAAACTTAATTCCAGGTACATTGCGCAGGAACGACTCTGCAAATCCTGCGGTGGTTGATTTTGATACGACTCCAGGTGGAGCAACAAACACAATGAAGAAGTTTGGGACCCACCTGAAAGCCACTTGATCCATCCAGACCCGCTTGCGTAAGACGCCTGCTAATGCCCACACACCTGCCCAGAAATGCATCAGGCGTGGGGCCTCGGTGTGAGCTGCGAAATTGACATACGCTTCGAGCCAGGAAGGGAAGTGTCGTTTAGCTGGCATTATATGTCCTGTACTTCCAATTATACCACGCTATAAAAGGTGTGAAACCTCTTCCAGTATCTCCATCGCAGGTTAGATTTCTCAGTCTTTGCTTGTAGTAAGAGCAAAACCACCATTGACCTTCTTTCCAGATCTTAGGTTTCATAGTCCACATACTCGTGCTCATACACAGGCTCCCCAGCTAACTTCGCTAGTCTTCATCCCGGTTGGAATGATCAGTGGATCATCATATGGAATCACAATTCGGCTCACTTTGGCTATACGCTGCTTGCACTCCGCTGCCATGTGCGTCGGGAACTGACCGACCAGGGAGTCATGCACCTGGATCAGTACCTGCACATCCGGTATGTTATCGTAGATTGCGACCCAAATCCTGTTGATGTAACACCCAACAGTTGACTGTGGAATCCAGGCCAGTGCTTGTGGCAAAGCCCTATCCAGTCTGTCAAAGATATGCCAGCGATACCCGAACTTATTCTCCACAAAACGGAAGCGCTGTATCTGCTCCAATGTACGATCATGCCACTTCTTGATTCCAGGGTGACTGGCAAACCAGATACGTTGCGCCCGATCTACTTCAGCTATGGTGTTACCTGTAGCAGCTGCAATGGTGCGAGCACTTCCACCGTAATTTGTAGCATGGCAAAATACCTTCGCAAATTCCCGCTTGTGCTTGCGCGGTCCTCGATGTTCGATGTACTTCGGATGAATCTCGACCAGCTCCTCCAATGGTGGGGGACTCTTCCCTTCCAGTGCATAGGCGTTAAGCAGGTGAATGTCAGCCCCCATTCGAAGTGCGGCTTTGAGCATCTGATCATCTGCTTCCCACACCACGACCTGCAGATCGGCTCGGTCCAAGTCCATGTCGAACATGGTGTAGCCCGGGTCAGGCACATACATCGAGCGCATGTTTGGGAAGGTGAAGGTCTTCCCCCTAGCCGCAGCCTTACCAGCTGCCTTGGACTTGTCCGATGGAATGTTCTGGAAGTTACATCCACCTCCAAACGCATTTGTAGATGAACTTAAGCGATAGGTGTATGGAGCTGACTTGGCATCGGCATCTCCAGCGATGTTGAATGAACTTCGCATCCGCCCGTCCGCATCGACTCGTGCATTGATGAAGGTCCGAATCAGGACTTGCAGTGTGCGAATGTCTGCTATAGCGTTGATGATAGGGCGGAGCAGTGGTTCGCGTGTGGCTATTGTATTTAGAGCTTCATCATCGCAGGACACGTGAGGGGTCTGTCCTTTCTTCGGCCTAGACATTACCTTTGGCTGCCCGAGTCGCTGGTAGAACAGGTCTTGCATCTGGACGCTGGAATTGAGGTTAATGTCACTACGCAAGATAGTGCACAGCCAGTCTTCCCTCACAGCTATCTCATGCTGGATTTCTGTGTTGAGTTTCTTCCTCTGATCTTCATCCACCCGGACGCCAAGCTGCATTGCTCGCAACACCGGCCAGAAAAGTTTCTGCTGGAATGCCTCGACTTTCTGGAGTTTTAGGTCTTCCAGAATTTGGAGTTCAGCCTCCCCTACTTCCCGTGTCCGCACACAGTCAATGCAGTTGTACTCCCACAACTTCTCCTCCGGCTGGTTCGGCTCCCAGGTCTTACCGTCATCTTTCCAATAGACGTAGTGCGGACTGTAGAGTGATGACTGCATTGCGAGTGATTTTGGGAGAGACACAAACGCAGTGTGGTGGGAGATCATTGTATCCTGCTTTCCATTCGGAACGAAGTGCCAGTGGCGCCAGATATACTGTGCATCGTACAGACCATTCTGCCAGCGAACAGCAACCTTCGGGTGGGTGAGCACCTTATGCAGAAGCCAGATTACTCTAGCCTCTTCCCACGGAGTCCAGTAGCCACGGATACGCTCCACGCACATGAATGGGATGCAAATGGCGTCTTCTGTCGACCAAGACATTCCGAGACAAGCAATGTGTCCTGCGCGAGTCTCCAAGTCTAGTTCAATCCACACTGGTTCGTGCGCTTGGTTGAGTCGGTGTAACAGCGTATTGCATGTATGAGTTACATCCTCAAGCGATGGGCGCAGTTTGAATTTCCAATCTGGGAGGTTGAGATACATCCGACTCGATGCTTCCCTGCGAACCCTCTTCAGATCCTCCACGACCTGGACTCGTAGATGCCACTGTGCCAGCACCCAGCTTGGTGGATAAGTGGGTATGACCTTCGGTGCAGGATCAATCCCGTTGCCTGGTGGAGCTGGCTGCGGTCCATACGCCAGACGAAGGTGACTCCCCCTCCACTTAGCCACAGACCAAGCTCCAGTAAGCAGCCACGTCGGGATGGTGTCGAGAGCAACAATGACATTGGGCTTCACAAGTTCGATCTCTTTCATCAGCCTGTTGTAGCCTTGGACAAGCGGGGGGAGGACAAACTTCCCTCGGAGTTCTGTGTGCTGGGCTGTGATCTCCTTCTTTGTGAAAGCTATGAATCCGTCGAGTGCACGAAAGCCTGGAACTCCGTTGATGACGTTTGTCAGGTAACACTCACTCCGACGAATCCCGGCATCTTTCAGCATACGATCTAGCTCCGCACCCGCGGCTCCCTGAAACGGAGCGCACAAACGGGAGTCTTCGTCGGAATAGCAGTTACCTACGATCATGATGCGTGCGTCTGCTGGCCCTGTTCCTAGAATTCCACTCATACAATCTGCTCCTCAAAAGGAAGGTCTGCCGGAGGTGTGGTGTACAGCAATCTCCGAGCATCATCACTAACGACTGGGTCAAGTGCCACACTCACTTCCCAGGCCAACAAGTCATCTACAGCCAGTCGCGGGTTCGTCTCATGTTCCTTCCGCAGGATACCACACACCACCAGTTTCTCAATGATGATGTATTTCCACTCGTTTAACTCCCCCACATCACGCCTCCAGATCGTTGATAGTTCTCAGGGACTCTCCGTAGAAATGCTCCTGCAACTCCACTCCCACCGCGAAGCAAGATTGCTGGTGTGCTGCAGAGAAGATTGGTCCGGTACCGCAGAACAGGTCGAGCACCTTATCTCCAGGCCTGACAGACCTGCGGAGAAGTTCATTGAATAGAGCGGGAGGCTTGGCTGCTGGATGTCCAACGCCTGGCCCGGTTGCCTGCAATGTTATTACATCTGGTGCAATCATGTTAACTTTCTTGTCACCCTTCTTCGCATAGATGATTGTCTCATATTTGCGCTGAGGTCCGCTGTCAATCCACGGGGTGCGGAAGCCAGTGGGCTTAACCCAGATAAGCGGGTAGTTGAAGACTACCCATCCCGCATCTTCTAGAGTGGCCTTCCACTCAAAGAACCACTTGATGTCACAGAATAGGTAAAGGTGTGCCTGTTCCTTTGCCAGTCGGAAGGACTCCCGGGGGAACCATTGCATGATCTTAAGCAGGGTCTCTGTAGAATCCTCATACCCGTGGGCTGTAGCAGTTCCCTCTCCTACAGTCCCAAAGGTATCCGCTCCAACTCCATACGGAGGATCCGTGAGAATCACATCAAACTGCCCAGCTTCTTGGTGCCTTGCCCACTCTCCGGATTCAGCATGGTATAGCTGAAACTTCGATGACTTTGGCACACCCGCCGCTTTCTCAGCCAGCATCTTGTTCTGCTCCGCCCGTTCTTTTGTCTTGAGGACGAGGAGAGCTTCCTTCGCTGTCTTAGCTTTGGCTACTTCAGGTACGTGCATGTGTCTCGCCAGAATCAATTCCGCCTTGGTCTTGGCCAGGGCAGCTGTTGGGTGCATCGCCTTCTCAGGATTCTGGACATAGACCTCCGCGGCCAGTGTCATGGCCGTAGGTGGCTCGATCTCCCCGGCCTCCGCTTGCAATTTGCGCAGTTCGGCTAGTTTGGCCATAGCCACCGCAGATTCCTGCCAGGTGAATTGCAGCCGTTGATTATTCTCATCGACCTCGATCTGGAGTCTCTGATAGTCAGTGAGGTCTTCCCAGCTGGTATACGGGATGTAGCCGAGATCGACTTCATTCCCGTCATACCGGATGGAGACTCCGAATGCAGCGAGGTCTGCTACCGCACGAAGTCTGCGCTCGCCAGCTCGCAGGATCAAACCATCTGGCGTGTCCTCCAGAACCACTGCGTGCAGCAATCCGATATTGCGAATGGACTGCTGCAAGTCCTGACTAGCTGTTTCGGAGAAGGCCTTGCGTTGCCTATTCTCCACTAAGATTTCTTCGATAAGTGCAAATTGTTTTGCCATGTGTCTACTCCTGCTGGTTAAAAACCAATTGAAAATGCGGCCATATCTCCGCAATCAGGTTCCGGTCCGAAAACTTTTTGACGCTTTGTCCAAACAGGGGGATTCACCCAATCTGGACCTTAGCAGGCGTTGCGTCGTCACATACACCCGATCGCGCCGATGTACTCCGGCTGCGCCAAACTCAGAGCACGATGGCACCTTCGTAACGCTTGGCGGTAGCAGGTATGCTCCGCGCTGAATTCCGGGGCGCCCTCCGTGCCAGTATGTCGTCGTTCGTTCAGTCATGTGAGTGCGTAGACCTTCAATTGCTCTGCAAGCCACAGCGCGAGTTTCCGATCCATCCTGGAAGACCTGATGAACAGATCGCCGTCGCTGTCGTAGCCTACGACGAGACAATTTTGCAGTCCGCCGTGTTCGGCAAGCTGCAGCGCGGACTGCAGCGCCTGTTCAGGTGTCATCGTTTCGGTTGGAGGGAACGCTAAGATGTTGTCATTCATTGATCGACACCTCTTTGTTTTAGCCGCAGCTAACTCCGCCACCAGTTCCGGTATCTTTAACCGCACTGGCGTACTCATAACTGTCCCATAGTCTGCGGTATATGCCCCCCGGCCAAGGTGCACCGCGCACTGATCCAGCAGATCACGGAAGAAGTCCGCGTTGCGCGACATCATCGCGGCAGTTTCCATCCAGGCAGCAAGTCGCTTCGCGAAAGCCTCGGCAAGCACGGGGTCCATCTGCTTGCCGCTTGTTTCGTCATCACACCAGCACTGCGCAGCCTCTTGTAGTGCTTCTTCCATGTACTGATTCATCGTCTTCCACTCCTCTCAGGATTTACCGATGACCGCGCCCCGCATAGCAAGCGTGGCATCTGCCATCTTATACGCCTCTAGTGCAATCTCCTCCCTCCAGTGCTCATTTTGAGGCCCTATCCCAGACTTACGGCAATGGGCACCATAGTCCATGTAAATAGCGGGTAGCATTGCTATTGCAATCAAATCTCTGTCATTCATTTACTTAACTCCTTGATCTTGGACAGTGCTTCGTCCCGTGTCGCATACATGAGTGTACCATTGGAGTCCATGCAGTCCATCCACTGACCGGGGGCATAGACTCGCAGGGAAACGTCGTCAGCTGTACCGTCATGTTCCTTTACCAGGTCAGTCTCCCATCTACGAGTCTGAACTTGGTAGAAAACACGAACTACAATCCTATACTCTGGATATATATCATCCATCGTTATCCTTTCCACTTAGTTGTCTGTGGTAATAGCCGCTTACGGCGGCTAGTCGGCGTGATGACTAGAGTATGAGCTCTCTCTGCACACGCTTCGAGTCAGACTTACGCGCGGGTACGACCAGTGATCTTCTCACGCGGTTTGCCTTCATATACGTCGTGAGTAACCTTGATGCGGATCACCTTCCCCTGCAGCATGGTCAGGCCAAACTTCTCCCCAGGCCGGTTGAGATCGGTGGCCTCGCGGTAGTCCTTCAGAACCCGGTTCTTGCCCGGTCCGAAGTCGAACCCCATGCCACCTTCCACCAAGTCGATCATGGCGGAGTCGGTGAGTTGCGTGGTCGGACCGAAGCCGCACGACTGCTGTGCTTCCGCCGGAACATCCACAACCAGCGGGATGTCCAGGGCCACACCCGACTTCGTACCGTCCTTGCTGGTCCAGGTCCGCGGCTTGATCGTACCGATGAGTGCGGTGTATTCGCCCACTGGCAGGGGGATGCGATCGGTGAACGGCGAGTCAATGGTGATGTTGAGGAATTGCTCTGCGTCAAAAGCGTGTGACATTTGTAGCTCCTTACTGAGATTGATGGTTATGAGTGGGACTGCTAAGACTCCAGGTCACTCATGTCTGGAGAATGGTGTTGGTTATATGCTGGGTGGGCGCACGAACTTGGGCTTGTCGTGGTTCTGCTGTTCCCGCAACTTCCGCAACTTGCGTTTTAGATCCTTGCGGGCTTCATGCCAGAATCTCCTGGCAGCCCGGTAGTCCAGGTCAAAGCTTGCCTGGCTATCAAACCACTTGTCGAATGCTTTCACAGTTTGCTCCTTTGCAACCACTTGTCCATGATGAGGGAGAAGTCCGGGCGAATTTTACTCTGGATTGGGAGATACCTGGTCTTGAGATCGACGCCAGGAGCTGCTGTGTCCCAATAGAAGTTCAGCCCGTCTCGCACTGTCAGTATCACGTCACTAAACAACGGTGACATCTCATCCCCGAGCGCCTTACCAATGGCCTTGGTCATGACGCTGGTCGAGCCGGTCACTTCATTCGTCTGGCGCTGCACGTGGGCCGTGAGTACAAAGGTACATTGGAGAAACTGCGTCATCCAGCGTACCCAAGACAACAGGTTCTGTTGCGCCACACCGTACTCTGGCTGGGATGCGGTGGCCTTTGCCCCGAGTACCATACGAAAGCAGGCATTGGCTGTCTCACTCAGCGAATCATTGATGAGGATGCGATTATTGCTCCACATACCCACATTCCCGTAGGTTTTGCCTGTCCGATCACAGGGAAAATCCTGCAAGGTTTTGAGCAAGCGTTCCCACGGGTTGTTGCGACTGCGGTCAGGATCAGTCCACTGAGTGAGGGCTTGGTAACTCAATTGCCCTGTGCGTGTGGCGTTAGCTAGCAGGCCGTCAAGACCGATCGCTGGGGTGCGGACGACATGCCAGTGTAGGCAGTCCGGGATTGGTGCTGGCTCCCGGCGATTGAATGGAGGCGTGCTTGTGTCTCGCCAATAACCCAGCAGGGACTCCAAGCCACCTTGCTCGGTGAACAGGATGAAAACTTCCTGCCCATTCTTCTGAGCCCAATCTACCAGTGTTCCCATCGCGAAACTTTTCCCGGTGCCGGCTGGCCCTTCGAGAAGAATCTTCGGACCGGCTAGAGCTGCTGTCTTGTCATTCATGCTACGGTTCCTTTACTCAGAGAAAAACTTGGCCATAACCCGCATGTAGTGTCCTGCAAGCGTGTATTGTTTATCGGTGTGGAGGAGAGCTATGCGCAATTCCGATTTAAGTTCCTCGACCAAGGCTTTACTAGCCTCTAGTTCGCGTTCAACTCCGGGTAATCGTGCATACGCCGCTCTCCAAGCAGTGTCAGGCATTGTATCTCCTATCGGTTTGCCCATTCGAGCCACTTGTCTAGCAGCCCATTTGGGAATTTGTGGTTTAGGATGAGGTCGGCTTCGTATTCTATTGCTTCCCGAGGCCAGTCAGTGGAGAATGATAGCGGGTCTGTGCCTGGGTAGGAGGCCCGAAAACTGCCCGCAAACTCCACATCCCAGGGTCGAGTCCCGTGCTCCAGACAAGGGCGAGCGTGGATAGTCCATTCATTCACTCCGTCATAGCTCACCCTGCCCCAGATTTCTCCACAATGGAGGCAGAAGTATGCACAGTTACGCGGCCTTGCACGAGCAGCTGGCGCCTCGATCAGCCCGAGTGGGTAGGTTGGCTCCACTTCCCTCGCCCCGAGGTATCTGGTGGAGGTGAAGAAGTGCTGCTTCATGTCAACTCTTGTGGAAGGAGTCGGTCTGTTCGTAGGCATCGGTGTGGAGGCTCTCCAAAGCCTTGAGCTTGTCCATGAGGATCTTTCGCTCCTCGTCATTCTTATGACGCTGCCAGTCCGCTACGAGTTGCTGGATCGCTTCAGGTGTTGGGATGTCAAACCCAAGTTCCACCAAGTCGATTTCCTTCTGCCCCAGCGTCAGCCAATGGTCGCTCAACAGCGGCTGGTGAGTAAATCCAGCTACCCGAAGCTGGTCTGGAATGAAAGAATCCAGACGCATCTGCACGAACAACGTCACCTTATAACTATCCCTTTTCTCATACCCAGCCATCACATCTCTCCTTCACTAAGTTTCGTTTCAACACGCAGAAGTGGGTCCCACTTCCTTCTCTCGAACCCGGTTTCCAGCCAAGGCTCTGGGTTCTCAGCCAGACAGATGCGCCTGTAATCGCATCCGCCGTAGGAATTGCAGCTGTCATCCAGATTGTAGTCCCAATAGCCCTCCTCCCAGCAAGCTATCATCCTCCTCACATCACGGCACATCTGCTTGTACCAGCGATCCACCATCCAGGGTGGGCGGTAGGTGATCGCCTCCCCTTTATCGTACCTGTTCTTCAGGATGGCGAGGCCTCTGACCATGAAGCCATCTGCACGCAGGCCTGACTTGATGATCCCCCAGATATAGGCAGTGAACTGTGAGCGCAAGTCCCACTGCTGGCTCCACTTCGGACCTATCCCGGAGGTGGTCTTGTCATCAAGCGGGAAGATGCCCGAGGCAAACTCCATGATTGCGTCGAGCCTGCCTGTGTAGATGAGTGGCTGACCTGTGACTGGATGCGCCACATCAATCGGCTCGGCGAAGTTGAATTCCACCCCCAGGATTTTATCACTCGTACCTTCGAACACATGCGGTTTGGCGTAGTCAGCCTCCAGTGGAAAGGCGTGGAAGTAGTACTCCAGGGCTCCGAGCATACGGTCAAGTGACTTGGCGGACTCTGGTGGGCACTCGAAATCTCCGTAGGACTCCATGAGTGCTCCCAGGCCGAGGGCGATTGCCTCTTTAGCTGGCCGATTGTCCCGGTAGAAGGCCATGCGAGCCACCTCTAGTCCGCGAGCGTAGGCACCTCCGGCAATGAGATGCACATTGGGCTCTTTCGGTTTCCAGTGGAGAATGTTCTTAAGCTCACACATGCGAGGACATGCTACGAAGTCTGCCCGCATTGATGAGTCTATGACTTCAGGGAATGGTGGGCGGATCATTGTGGTCTCTCAGTGTGAGTTAAGGATGCAGTCTAGAATGCGGAGACGGGGTGCTATACGGTTGTTGTTACCAAGCCACCAGTACGTAACAATTCCTTCTGGTCTTGGGGCTCCATATAGCTGACCAAGAAACTCAGACCACTGTGTCAGATCGTCCAGTCCAAAGAACTCTGGGAAGAGTTCTTGGAGAAAATCTTCCAAACTCACTTTCGGGTCAACACCAGGCATACCAGGCAGGATTCCAAGCTCGTTGAGTGTTTCCATCAGAGCCAAACATACACAATATTCCTGGCCAAATTTCAGAAGCGTATGCGCCCGCATGTACAACTCTCTTTTCAAGGTGTCCATTACTTCAGCGCTCCGAAGATGTCATCCAGTGTGGCCTGGGAAACAGGGGCTTTTGCAGCTGCGGCCTTGGTCCTGCTCGTTGTCGAGGCGATCTGTGCTGACGTGCGACCCTGAGAAAGAATATCCACCACCTCCATGAGTTCTTCCGTCGACAGACCCTCCGGGGTCTTCTGCTTCTGCCTGTAGAACATAATCTTGTCGTGCATTTCAGCTGGTGTCATGTCAGATCTCCGTTTCAGCGTATTCGGTCAGAAAATCACGAATCATCTCAAGAGTAGCAGATTCTCCACACACAACTCCCCCTCCGAGAATATACTGACTCGTGTCTAGTTTTTCCTGGGAGAAGTATTCCCGCAAACGTTCCTCGATAAACTTCTGCAGTGCGCCAGCAGGGATGCGTTGCTCCAGCTCCGACCAGACTGCCTTGTCCAGCTTTTCCCGTAGGTCTGCGGAGATCGTGATGTGCAGATGTACCTTGGGTGTGATCTGCTTTGGTCGCGGCATTTTTCAGCTCCTTTTCTGTTTTATGAACACGTAACATTACTATTTCATGTTCATCCTATCTGCAGAAAACCAGCCCCCTTTCGAGGGCTGGCCGTTTGACCTATCAGCTTTCCAGCGCGCTGAAGATGTCGCCGGTATCTACCACGACCGGCTTCGGTTTCTTCCGCTCAGCTTCCATCGCGAGGATGAGCTGACCCAGTTCGGTGTCTGGATTCCGGAAGGAAGCGTACAGGGCCTTGCGACTGAGCGTACCGCCCCGAGCCTTGTCTGCGGCGAGCTTGTCCTCGATGATCTGCTTGACCACCGCGATCGGTTTCCCGAAGTGCTGAGCCAGTGCACGCAGAACAATCCCGGCACCGGATACTGTACCTTCACCCGAGCGAACCTTGTTCCACTCACCCGCGTTGAGGTCGTTCACCAGCGACTCGATCGCCAAGGCCATGTCCTCTTCCGAAGCCGGCTCCTTGGTCTGCTCGTCCTTCATGCCAGCGACGTGATCGCCGAGTTTCTGCGCCCAGCCGTGACCGGCAGCGTGGAGCAGGTGCTGGTCCGGCACTTGGTAGGTAGCAGTCGTTCCGTTGCGGAAATCGAAGCGGACTGCGACCGTGCCTGCGTCCTGATCCACCAGGATGGTTTTATCCATCCGCCGAGATGCGGGGAATTCGACTTGCCGACCATCGGTCATCGTGACGAGTTCGGGAGCGGGACGAGCGGTCTTGACTTGCATTACTTCTTGATTCATGTTGCTATCTCCAAAAGATGCAGACCCTTTATTCGGGGCGGTCTGCGAACTCCCACACTGAAGCCCAGGTTGGTGGGCTTGGATGTGGAGGCTCAGGCGTAAATCAAACCGAGTTTTGACAAAAATTCCAGCAGTTTTAGCTTCCCTTTTGGAGTGATGGTGTATAGCGGACGTTTCCTGTTAAACTGGTTTGTAGAATCGACAAAATGCTTGTCTATGAGTCCTTGTGAGTACATTCTGCGGATCGTCACATAGGCGGCCGGGCGTGTCAGAATTCCGTCGCTCATGTATATGAGTTCAGAAGCATATCTGGCAGCATTTCTCCGTGCAAGCAAACAAAGCACTGCTAGTTCAACTCCAGTCATTTCAGTCCCTTTCATGTGGAAATCTGGCCAGAAGTTTCACGCTTCCCCCATACAGTTCCATGAGTGCGTGAGCGTGATCCAGAGATATGCGATGTTTTCCCCGCTCTAATTCGCTCAGCTGCCCAAAGGAGATGCCAGCCAATTTTGCTGCCTGTCGGAGTGACAACCCCTCGTGTTTGCGCAACCTTCGCAAGCACTCTCCTCTCGTCATGTTCAACTCTTTTGTAATGTTCAATTCCACCATCCGATCTCCAAGAATTCAAGTCCCCGCTGCAAGTCCTCTGCACGCATGACCTGTTGCAATCCGCATTCTTCACACAGGCCAAAGCGCATAGCCTCTTTCTCTAAAAACGGTTGCAGGTGCCCACAGTTCAGACAGACCCCGTCGCCGTCCGCTGCCGCTTGTTCCAAATCTTCATTTCGAAGCAAGTGCATGTTTCACTCCAATCCAGTTGAACAACCTCCGCATCATATATGAGCGGATCAGGCTGATTGCGGTGAAGGCTGCTCCGATGAAGGTAGCGTCTATGAGGCTAGGGGAGTAGCCAAACAGTGGTAAGATGGTGATGTTTGCCAGTAGACTTACCCCGAATCCCACTGCGACGTTGGATAGAGACTCCACCACTGACATGCGATGAGACTGGCCTGAGTAGGCGGCCCGCATCCCCCGTCTGGCCAGCCGCAGCTCCGCCTTGAGATCTTGTATCTCGCGATATTGCCTGCGCATGCAGTCAGCACGCCAGAGTTTGAGTTGCATGTCTTCAATCTGGAGCATTGGTATCTCCTTCATCCCAGGCATTAGAGGTTGTTCGCCAGAGGTTGGCGGAAGATGCGAGCCAATTCTCGCAACACTTCTTTCACTGTGAGGGGAGGTTGTTCCGAGTCCAGATCACGTGGCAAGATTGTGAACACTGGCCCATTATCTGCCTGGAACAATGCAGCCCAGCCATTATTATAGACCTTGTGAATGACGCCTGTCATGGAGCCCATGCGCTCGTTCAACTTGCACGGTCCGCACACTAACGGACCTGCTTCAGGTGTTATATTTGCAGTTGGCACACGCATTGTCTGTTCCTTTCCTTGAGATTCCAAACGTTGGATTGACTTGCGGGATTTCAGTACCCACCACATCGCCCGCATACTCAGTGTGGTATCGATCAGATACCCTCCCTCCACTTGTGAATGTGGTGAATGGCTTTGTTCAGTGTTTTGCATCTTGCACTCCAGTCAGGAAGTTGACTCATGTGTCCTTTGAGTCCGGCGAGTTCGACTTCGAGATCAGCGAGTTTGCGGCGGACGATTTCCAGGCGGATGTTGGTCAGAATGAGTGATGGTTTCATTGCGGTACCCCGGCAAGTAGTTCGGTCAGCCAGCTAATGGTGAGCCATGCGAGCAGACCTACAATTCCCCATGCGGCTAGGCAAACAAACAGCAGCCGTTGCATTTCTTTTTCCCTCATTACAGTTCCTTTCGGTTGGTTGGTTTCCTTGAGTCCCCTCTGGGAAGGGACTCTGAGAAATCAGCCGTAGAATGGGCGTTGCAGGTACAGCTTTCCATCCGGCCTGGAGATCACCTGTCCAGGCCTGGCCAGCCCATTCGCGCGAGTGAGCTGACCTTTCGCAATCTGGCGAGCCCGGCGGAGACGCTCCCCCTCGGAAGACCTGGGGTAGGATTTGCCCATCCGCCAGTTAATCAGTGTCGGCAGCAAATAACTCAATGCTGACGATGTAGCGGCCGCCGCTGTAGCCAGAGCAACCATTTGCCTCAAGCGCAATATAAACATCTCCCTCTCCTTCACAGTTCGTCGAGCATCGACCGCAGTTCATCGATTGACGCTGCGCTCAGAGCCTCATCCTGCTTCCGCTCGATGAGTTCCATGATTTTCCGACGCTTAGCAGCGGTTTCCAGCCGGCGGAGGGACTCGAGCTGTTCGTCCTTCTTCACCTTGATGATGTGGAGGATGATGTCGAAGCGCAACTGTGTCTCGGTGTCAGCCGCTGAGGTGTCCTCGACAAACGAGGTCTGCTCCGCGTTTTTTAGCTCGGCGTGGTACTTCTTGGCCAGCTCGTCGAGCGAAGCCCGGCCATTCCGCCGAGTGAGCGGCAAGTTCCACAAATCTGCTACATCGAGCAAACCTGCGGCTGATTCGAAGCGGAGATCGCGGCGACTTGCTTGTTCAAAGATGTTCATGTCAGTCCTTTCAGAAAATGATGTTGATGATGCGGTGGAAACTACCACTGACCCGGCAGGTGACGCGGTTGCGTTGCGTGCTGGAGAAGCCAACTCCACTCAATTGCGAGTCAGCCAACTCCGTCCGTACCTTGCTACCGACCATTTCCAGCACTTTGCGGTGTTGGTCGAGATCGGAGCGAAGGAACTCGTTATAGAATCCACGGGCAGGTTCTTCTGCTCTACAGCCCTCCAGCATGAATATGTAGTGCTTGTTGCCGATGGTACCTTTCCAGTGATTCGGGGAAAGCGTCACTAGCTTGACTGGTGTAAATACCTCTGTGTTGATTCCCCAGATTGCCTTACTTTTACGATTGCTGGGGAGGAGTGATTCGACTGTTACTTCATTTCCGGCCTTGTGAATATGCGCTACAGTCAGATATTTATTCTGACTGAGCACCTTGCCATAGATCATCGAGGTGATTTGCCCTTTCAGGTCAATCTCAACCTCAAAGCCTACTCCATCTGATCGCCTGGTGAAGTTGTGCACGGCAAGCTTGTACGTCCCTTGTTGCATCTTGTCGATGGACTGATAGAAGATATTCTCCACTGGATCATCTTTCATCCCGTCGCTGCCATTTGCATCGAGGTCGAGCATCCCGCCACAATCAGACAGAGATCTCCGATGTTGGTTGTAATAGATGTGCCCTCCGTTTGGCTCGTACATATGGAAGTCCAGATCATCCGTATAGCCCCACGCCAGACGGCAGCATAGCTCTCCACTCACATTCCCACCGGCCCGCTTGACCCTTTCCTTCAGCGAGTCAGCTACATCCCCCCTGTATGACCAAGAGAACGGGTTGTTCCACTTGAACAGACGCGAGGCTGTCCCATCGACAGCTGTGATGAGGGATACCAGATTTCCTGTGTGTCGATTCTCGACCAGGAGTTCGAGCTTCGTCGCAGTCGGCAGGATGTTGACCAGGAAATCCTCCACCGGGACATCCTGCACTCGGTCCAGCTTTGGCAGCTTTTCCACCGTCAGCGAGTCGAAGATGTCTCCAGCCATCTCCTTCTTGTACGCTGGCCCGACCCAGATCACATCGTTGATGTCGATGTCCCTGGCGGTTGCGTGTCGCCGCTCCAGGGCAGGGAGAAGTCCTAGGTCCTTCAATTTCGCTTTTGCCCCCTCCACCATCGCTTTGGTGACGAGTGCTGTCGGTCGCTTGTAGTTCATTGGAGCGACCTTCGCTTCGAAAGCTGTGACGGCAGACTCCAATTCCGTTCCCTTACTCAGATCGACCAGGAGTGTGCCAATGACATTACCTCGAATGTGGGTGAGTTCATTAGGTCCGTTCGCATAGACATAGTTCCAGACGTGGATGTCGAGTGACCGATCTTCGGGAAGTGCATAAGCCATTGTCCGAAACGCTTGGAACTGCTCCACCACGTGCTTGAACTCTTGCCCACGATACAGGGAGTTTTGCGCGATCAAGTCGAGTACAGTTTCGACACTCTCCTTCGTGATGGTCTGCAGAGCACGCATCAGCAGGTCATGTGCAGTACCCCAGCGAGCCCTGACTCCCGCAATATCCACTTTCGGGATGATGCAGTTCTGTGGTAGTGTGATTCTGAAGTGCTCCCATGCTCGGCACTCTCCGTCGAGCAGTTCCTCAAAATTCCGGTCCGTGCCGACAATTCGCTGGTCATGCACGAAGCGATTGAGGATTTGCCGTGATTTCACTGCTTGAGAAAGCGCCCGAGCGACCTCGATATACTCTGGATCAAGTCCGGTCGGATCAACATCCCAGAGCGTAATCAGTTTGCCCTGCGCCGTGGCCACCAGCCCGCCGACAATCTTGATGAACTGCCGACAGGCGGAGCAGTTGTGCTCCTCCCTGACCCGATAGATTTTGTTGGTTTCCTCCGGAAATGACTGAAGGTAGAGTTGCCACAGTTCCTCGCCAGTCATATCGACCTGGAACAGTGGCAATGTTCGCATGTTCGCGAATTGGACCTGTACAGCCCGTTTGAATTTCGTAAATGACATTCTTCTCTCCTAACGTTGCTTGCCGGTTACGTTGTCCGGCATAAGGGTTCTGCCCTTATCGTTTAGCTGGGCTCATTGACCAAACAGCAGCCCTAACGTTTCGGGAGATAGCGCTCCCTCACATGCCACAGACTCCCGAGCAGGTTTCTCGGTCACTCTCGTCTGCAGCTCCATTGCAGCTTGCATGACCTTGGCTTGACTCGCTGCAGCCATTGCTGCCATGTAGGCGTCTGAGACCGGGACCGCTCCGACACGTACAAACGTATTCCTGCGGTGGATCTTTGCGATGGTCTCAGTCGCCACACCGTAACGGAGTGCCAATTCTTTCCTCGGTACTCCATCTTCAAGCTGCGCCCTGATGTTCAGCACATCAGTATCAGTCAGCTTGTTCATAATCCCCTTCCTCGGATGGGGGATTCCCCCACGGCTGCACGACGTTCAGGCACCTCGTCAGTGAATCATCAATGCGCTTGAGAGTGGCATAGGAGGTAGCCCACTGTCCCTTCTCGGCTTCCTGGATAGCCGCCTGTATGGCATATTTGATTTCCTCGCCCTCTCCATGCAGAACGAGAATTGCATCATCCTGGATAGCCTCGACCACTTCATCAGAACGGAGAGTTTTCATATGCCTCACTCTCCCTCTGCGTGAACTTGGCCAGCGAGATGTGGTCGCTAGCATCATCCAGCATCCACTGTGTCCTCGCCGCATCCCGCCGCAGTTTCCGAGCAGCTCCCCGCTGGGGCTTGCCTGCCAGCGCCCGCTCTGCAACCTTCTTCTGCCGTGCCAGGACTTGCAGTGCAACCCGCGCTGCCTTCCTGCGCCTGTTCTTCGTGCAGCGATCCTGCGCTTTATAGCTGGTGTTCGACGGGCAGCGTTTCCACCGCCCGATCTTCTTACCGCCACCACTCTTCTTACTATCAGCCATCATGGCCTCCTATCTCTATTGCCGCGCCATTGCAGCCCACAGGGTCCGTCACCAGACCCTCTCAGCTACATCAGCCTTTGAGCGCCGCTTCCAGTTCCTGCCCAACTTCCACCATCAGGTGCGTCTCCATCCTGACCACCCTACGAACGGTCTCCGCACTAACCAGCAGCTCCCGCGCCATCTCCCTCGCAGTCACTCCCTCCTTCGCTCGTTTGCGAATCTCGATGACTTGCTGATTCGACAACTTACTCCGTGCCATGTGGGTACTCCGGTTTGCTTGATGGATGCGTCATTGTGGCATGAATGGTTGTCGTCGTCCAATCGAACGTGTTTATGGGACGTTGCGCGACGTTTATCCAATATGACCGTGGCATGCACTATGTAACGGTGCGTGCGCGCCCCGTGGCAGACCGCATCCGTCCGCCCGTAGGGTAGGTCCGCCCGCAGGACGATCGCCGCGCCACGCCCCATTGCGGCCCATTCTCGCCCCATTCCCGCGTGCCATTCTACCTATCCATCCCATTCCCTGGCGCCGAGCACCAC